>ULVB01007633.1_pt1 | contig 27372 bp, 39 predicted proteins | sample 1959071 | NCBI WGS metagenome assembly ULVB01 (sample SAMEA4835776, study PRJEB28245) | human gut metagenome | biome: gut microbiome; material: fecal sample | place: Denmark | collected 2008 | reverse complement strand
ATCTTATTAGATGCCAAGGAATTGGTAGGTATGATGGAGTGTTTCAAGGAAATCTTACTTAAAAAAGTAAGAAGAGAATTACTTAAGAGTGCTAAAAAAGGAGAGATTATTATACCAGATGCAATGTCCTTTGCTCTTATGCTCAAAGAATTTATGGGGAAAGATTAACTCTTTTATATACAATGAATGAAATCAAAGTAAGTGTAAGCATTGTACTTCGAGGAAGTATTCTGCTTACCCAAGAGGAGGCTGAAACTCTTGAGAAAGAACAGCCAAAGAGTGGTTTTGAGAAGCATACTCAAGTAGTAGAAAACCCAAATGGGAAAAACAAGCAGGTTATACACTATCAGACTAGAAAGTGTAGAACTGCCAGTCAATCTGTGAAGATATGCAAGGAAGCATATTTTCATATGATTGACAAGTCTGCTTGCCCTGAATGGGAAAAGATGAGCAAGTGGGCTTCCAAGAGCAATAAGGAGAGACTTGAATCTCACTTGCAGAAACTTACTGAGCATCTTGGGGGAATTTCATTTACCTATAAGGTGTTTGAAGACTAAGAAACCACAGAGGAGGATGAAGCATAGTCTTTATCCTCCTTTCTTTTTGCAACCTATTTAATTAGTAACTAAAATGCTTAGATATGTGTGGTATAATAGTATTAGGAATAATTATATTCTTCCTAATTATAAAGATACTACTTAGGTATAAACCAAGGTTTGACTTAGTAATATCTGGTAACGGATTTATATTATTATTGTGGTATAATAAATATGATGATAACAATATAAAGAAAAGAGTTTACATAAAACTATTTTGACTATGCTGGAATTTGAATTAAAGAGAAGCAAGAAAGGTAAGAGGTCAAGATGGGCTAAAAAGTACCCAAGGAAGAGAATATTAAAGAAAGGCAGTGAGAAAGCTGCTGGATGGTATTTTCACAATTGGTATGATGATAATTATCATTATTTCCACGGAGATTTGCATAAATTCCTGTTGCAGAATGTAGGCAGACCAGTAGATAAGGTATTCTCTGAGTTCTTGCAAAGATGTAGAAAAGGGACTGAGAAGTATAACTTAAAAGAACAATTCTATGATATGTTTGAAGAAAAAGAGGACATAGACTATAGAGGAGGTTTCTACTTGTCTAATGGTATTATCAATTACAAGAAGAGAAGCAAAAGACCTAAAGGTTCTTATGTCCCATCATCTCTTATATTATCACAATTCAATACTCAGAATCTTCCGAGTAAAAGAAAGTTGTATAATATATGTGAGAGAGCCAAGGAGACACATAAGAAGCAACTTCTTGGTACATTCTACATCTCAACTGGTTTATACAAATCAAGAAAGGCTACAGTTTATGTAGCAGTAAAGTCAGATTACAAGACATCTTGCTTTTACATGAATATTGCTAATATAGTAGAGGTAGGATTAGGTATTAGGTTCTATGTACAGAGAACACAAGATGGGAAAGAATATATTGACCCAAAGTACATCACTTACTATGAGTATAAATGGTTAAGTAACAAGGAGTTACCTGACTATGTATTTCTGACTAAAGAAGGAGACTAAAGTCTCATTGACTAAATCAACATAAGTTTAACAAAAAAAAGCATGAAGACAATCTTAGTAGTTTATACTAATACTGCTCTAACAGCGAAGCAGATTAGTGACAGAAAGATGCAGAAGTATGTCTTTAGGACTGAAGAGGACTTCAAAGAGGGAGACTTGATTGAGTCAAAGGCATATTCAAGCAAGATGCAGGTAGTTGATGTCATTGATAGTGACTACAAGTATTATAACTCTTCCACTGGTGAGCTGAGGAATGACATCAACTCAACTAGATGCTATCCTATCAAGAAGATAGTACTTAGGGAGGACGATGAACTCACTGTGTATGCTGCAAAATGCAATGCGGAATAAAGTTATTTATGGATTATTACTAAAAGTATATGGAACAGAAAGCATTTAACATAATTATCTCTATTGCAGTGCTGGCAATGGGATTTATCTTATGCTTGGATTGTGGAGGGAAAAGAGAGTATAAGCCCCCTGAAGTGAAAGTAGACTCTTTTGAGTATAGGCAAGACTTTCATAGTAAATCTCCAGAAGATGGATTGATGGAAGCATTAATATACTATGAAGTGCAACATCCTCAAATAGTATATGCACAAGCTCTTATTGAGACTGGTAACTTCAAGTCCAATTTATGTCTGAATAATAATAATCTGTTTGGACTTTATAATAGTAGTAGGGGCAGATATCATAGATTTGACCATTGGACAGAGTCTGTGATAGCCTATAAGGTTTTCATCCAACGCAGATATAAACCCCCGGAAAACTACTATAAGTTCCTGCAAAGAATAGGATATGCAGGAGACCCTAACTACATTAGTAAACTAAAGAAAGTTGTAAACAAGAATGACACGAGAAGAAGTGAATAACTTGGCTTTATCTAAAATAGATGAAACTAAGTATCTGATACTGGAGCTTATCACTGGGTATGGCAAGACCAAAGTAGCAATAGACCTCATTAATCATATATGTGATAGGGTATTCAGGAATGATGAAAGTCCTACTACTATACTTATTCTTGTAGCTAAGACTGTGCATAAGCAGACTTGGAAAGATGAGATTAAGAAGTGGGGAGGTATAAACTCAGACTGTATTACCATTGAATGCTATGAGTCTTTTAAGAACTATGAGAACTCATATTTTGATATTGTAGTAGCTGATGAGATGCAACATCTCTCAGAGGCGAGACTGAAAGTATTAGAATCTATTCATATCAATGAAGCTTTTATTGGCCTGTCTGCCACTATCAAGAGAGACATGAGGGACTACTTCATTCATAATCATAAGGCTGAGGTTATTAAGTGTGACCTCAAAGAAGCTGTTGAGGATGAGGTATTGCCTGAGCCTACAGTATATCTACTGCCTTTATCCTTGGATGTTAAAAGTTATACCTATAAATTCGAGAAAGTCAATAGATTTGGGCGTAGTATAATCACTACTCAGAAAGGTTACTATGATAGAATCTCTTCACTTATAAAGTGGTACAAGAATAAGTACTCTGATTCAGGAAATAGAAGAATGAAGAACTTGTGGCTTTCTACTGCTGGCAAGAGACTGAAATGGTGTGCTGAACAGAAAGAAGCCCTTGTATTATCTCTTCTTGACAAATTCAGGAATTACAAGACTTTGACTTTCTGTAGTGGTATTGAGCAGTCAGAGAGGTTAGGTAAATACAATATCACCTCGAAGAACAAGGCTTCTGTAAAGAACCTTGAAATGTTTAATTCTAATAAGATTAAGCATATAACTGCTTGTAACATTCTCAATGAGGGTGTAAATCTGACTAATTGTAGGATAGGCATATTCTGCAACCTGAATAGTTCAGAGATTGTAGTCAAGCAAAGAGTAGGACGTATTCTTCGTCATAAATCTCCTATTATCATTATTCCCTACTTCAAGAATACTAGGGAAGAAGAGTTAGTAGAGAAGATGATTGAAGAGTACAGCAAAGACTCTATAATAACCATAGATAATGTTAATGATATAAAACTATAGTCTGATGAATTATATTATCAATGAAGATATCTGCATAAAGAAAGGTATGGATTTGCCATCCTTGCTTGCAGTGTTATTAGTGAAAACTGGAGTAAATATATCTAAACTATTTAATGACTTGGTAGAAAAACAGATATTAGTGAAAGATATGTTCTCTGGTGGATTCTTTGTCACACAAAGATGGAATAGTGTATGTTCAGACATCCTACTTAGTGCTGATAAGTCTGTACCCTCTGATGAAAGATTGGTTTCTCTAGTTGATAAGCTAATGGAAATATTTCCTAAAGGGAAGAAAGAAGGTACAACTGTATATTGGAGGGGAAATAGAAAAGACAACAAAGAGAGACTTCAGAAGTTCTTCAAATTGTATGGAAACAAGTACTCTGATGAACAGATTTTACATGCTGCCAGTGAGTATGTTAAGTCCTTTAATGGTCAATACAACTATATGAGGGCACTTAAATACTTCATATGGAAAGATGTGAGAAAGACTAACAGCAATAATGAAGGGTATATCGAAGAGGTGTCTGACTTAGCTTCTTACATAGAAAATGCTGGTCAGGAAGAAACTCTTAGAAATGACTGGGCTACAACATTAAGATAGTATGAAGGAAAATATAAGTTTAAGAGAAAGGGTTGTTGCTAATCTTGAAGAAAGAAGGCAACGAATCCTAGATGGACAGCTTAATTGCATTCCATCTCCTTTCAAGAGATTCAGTGAAGATTTCATTGGTATTGAGCAAAGTTGCTATTACACCATAACTTCTTTCACTAAGGGAGGTAAATCTCAATTCACTTCCTATACTTTTATCTACAAGCCTCTCATGTTCTGCTATTTTACTAAGGCAGATATTGACATCAAGATATTGTATTTTCCTTTAGAGGAGACTCCTGAGAGGATTATGCAGAGATTTATATCTTGGTTACTATTTGACTTCAGTAAGGGCAAGATAAGAGTTAGCCCAAGAGAGTTAAGGAGTACTGTCTCTCCAGTATCTGAGGAAGTCTTGAATATAATCAACAGCGAGGAAATCCAAGACATACTTAAGTATTTTGAAGAGCATGTAATCTTCCCTGAAGAAGCTGCAAATCCTACAGGAATATATAAGTACTGTAAGAATTATGCAGAGGAGCATGGCACAGTATATACTAAGACTGGTCAGTATAAGGATGAGTTTGGCATAGTACAGAGCAGACAAGTGTTTGACAGGTATGAGCAAGATAATCCTAATGAATACAGACTGATTATCATAGATACTATCAACCTTATAGATACTGAAAGAGGAATGGCTATCAAGCAATCTATGGATAAGCTAAGCGAGTATTGTGCCAAATATCTCAGAAACAGGTATAACTATTCTCCTGTCATTATTCAACAACAAGCATTTGACCAAGAGGGCAATGAGGCTTTCAAGATTGGCAGGGTAAGACCTTCTGTTGCTGGATTAGGAGATAGTAAGTACACTTCAAGAGATAGTAATGTGGTTCTTGGATTGTTTTCACCATTTAGATTTGCATTAAAAGAGTATGAGGGATATGATATATCCAAGTTTAAGGATAATATTAGATTCCTTGAAATGATTGTGAATAGAGATGGTGAGATGGGAGGACTATGCCCATTATTCTTTGATGGTGCAGTATGTCACTTTGAAGAACTCCCAAGGCCAGACAACAGCGGTGAAATATCTAAAGTATATGACTATCTAAAACACATAAGAGGTGTAGCAGCTAAGTCATTTTGTAGTTATGGAATGAAGAAAAGGAAAAAGAGCTTGCATAATACTGGATTATTTAGTAAATTCGCAGCCCTTTTCAAGTAAAAGTAACATTATAAAACAAAAACAATGGCAAAAATTCTAGTTTTAGCAAAATCAGGCTTCGGAAAAACTACCTCCTATTGTGGTAGGGAAAAGTTGGGAATTAAGGGTCTTGACCCAAAGGAAACCTATATCATTCAGTGCATTGGTAGAGGTGTTCCCAATCCCAATTTCAAATTGATTGAGGGTAGCATTGGAGTGGATAATGTAGGAAAGCCTACTCAAAAGCTCACAAATGCAAATGCCCTTGCTACAGGTAATAGAGTTCAAGTAGATGGGCTTACAGGACTTGACAGATTTGCAGCAGTAGCTGAAATTCTGAACATCTTGAAGAAAGCTCCCTACAAGAATATCATCATTGATGATTTCAATTACCTTGCCCAAGACTTTTATATGGCAAATGCCATGAAAGGTGGATGGGATACCCCTAAGCAGATTGGCTATGGAATGGGCTTAGTATTTGATGCTTTCAAGGGATTTCCTGAGGATAAGAATATTATCTGCTGTGCCCATTATGAGGAGTATAAGGATAAAAATGGAGACTCCATTTCCTATAAGTTCAAGACCACTGGAAAGATGGTTGATGACTATATCACTCCTGAGGGTAAGTTTGATATTATCCTCTTTGGGAAGGTAGGATATGACCCTGAAAACAAGAAGCCTATCAAGCATTTTGTGAAAGAATTTGATGGTGAATATCCTGCTAAAGATAGTCTTGGTGCATTGGATGACCTTCCTGATGAGATTCCTAATGACTTATCTATAGTAGTAGACAAGTTAAGGGAAATCTATGGATAGGAATGAAACTATAGAATTATCAAGGTTGGCTGCCTTTGATAAAGTGCCTATACCTAAGGCACTTAAAGCAATCACAGACTATTGTCTTGAAAAGGGTAAATCAGATATTGGCATCTCAGTACTGAAAGAGTACTTGGCAAGAGATGTTGTTATGCTAGGGTCCTGCCTAAATCAAGCCTTAGAATACTTTGAAAGAAAGTTTGTGATATGCAAGCTATGGAGTGCTCCCATAAATAATGCGGGGCAAAGAAAGTTATTACAAATCTTTTAATATAAGAAAATATGAAGACATTAACAGTAAGACAGTTTGCAGGTGTAAAAAGAATTGCACAGAATGTTAATCCTTTGGTAGTAAAGAAGAATAAGATTGCTGCCAAGATTGATGAACTCAATGCAGAGTATGATGCTCTGACTGAGGAGATTGAGGGACATGAAATGGGTGTCAAGGCCCTGACTAAAGGCTTCACTAGTGAGGACTTAGTTGTCAAGAGGGTAGAAGATACTGGTAAGACTGATAAGGATGGTAAGCCTATCAAGGTAACTAAGTATGAGCCTAAAGAAGGTGTTGTGGTATTCAATGAGGAAGCTAATGTGTATGAGATTCACGCAGAAGAGCCTGAACCTGAACCTGAAGCTGTTGCTCCTGATACAATAGATGATACTGAGAAGGCTCCTGAAGCTGTAGTAGAAGTCAAGGTAAATGCAGAGTCTTCTTTCCCTGACAATCTTCCTTACTAAAAAACAAGAGAAAATTTACAAGAAGTAGAATTAAACAAGTTAAATAAAATGAAGAAGAATATTGGTTTTAATTTCATGGCCTTTAGTAAAGGGGCAGTGTCTACTGAAGGCAATACAGTGAAGAGATATGTAGGTGTAGCACCTGTATTTGTACTTGGTGTAAATCCTAATAAGGAGGAACTTGAAAAGCTGTATAATACCCAGCTTGAGAATACTCCTGAATATCTCAGTGAAGTTGAAGTAGGTGAGGACAAGCACAAAGTTCCTAATGTGAGAATTGACTTCATTGTCAAGACTGATGCTGAGAAGTGTGGTGGTATTGAGTTTACTACCAAGGTGGCTTTCTTCATTAGGAAAGAACCTAGAATCAACAGAGATGGTAGTAAGGTACAGGTAATTGACAAGTATGGTAGGACTGCTTGGGTAACTAAAGAGCAGTACAAGAACAAGGAGATTCCTGTATATTCTAGTGGCCCTGCAAACATTGACAAGGACTATAGAGCTTGTTTCCATGGAGAGGAAGAGCTTACCAACTTCATTAAGGCATATCTTAACATTCCTAATGTGATGAAGTATGTCAATGAGAAGTGGATTATGGTTGATAATCCTGATGATTGTGAAGCAAGACTTGAGCATGTTGAGGATTACTTCAAAGGTGACTTCAGTGAACTTAGGGAAATTATTGCTCTTCAGCCTACCAATAAGGTTAAAGTGCTATTTGGTGTGAGAACCACTGATGACAATAAGCAGTATCAAGCTGTCTATACTCAGATGTTCTTGAAGAATAATATCACTGACTATAGCAGACTTGACAAGGACTTGCAGGATAGAAAAGCTGCTGGTGCTTATTCTACCACTGAGTTCATTGTAGGAGACTTGAAGGAGTATAATGTTGAAGCTACTGACCTCAGCAACTCTGGCTCAAGTGATATGCCTTTCCCTAAGGCAGAGGAGTCATCTCCTTGGGACTTTGGAAAATAAGTAGTAAACTCTCTCTCAAAAAAAAAGTATGTCTGTCAGTAAAGGTGAATCTTCTGTTACTTTAAGTGACATTCTAGAGAAGACAACAGAAGCAAATATTCTGTCATTCTATCTAGGAGTCACTGAAATTCCTTGTATTATACATAGTCCTCTTAGGAAAGATAACAGGCCATCATTTGGCCTGTACTCCTCTAATGGAAAAAGGATATATTTTGTAGACTTTGCAACCAAGGATAGAGGAGGTGTATTTGACCTCCTTTGTCAGATGTGGGGATGCAACTACAGAGAAGTCCTAACAAGGATAAGCAAGGATATGCCAAAGCTCTGCTCCATAGGAACACCTGATGTCCATAAACATATTCCATGTGCTGTGAGAAGTACCATTGAATGCAAAAAGAGTACTGACTTACAATGCAAAGTCAGAGATTGGACATCTTATGATGTTGAATATTGGAAATCCTATGGAATAAGTCTTGATTGGCTGAAGTATGCAGAAGTTTATCCCATATCACATAAAATCATCATTAAAGATGGTCATAGATATGTGTTTGGGGCTGACAAATATGCTTATGCTTATGTAGAACACAAGGAAGGTAAAGTTACTCTAAAGATATATCAACCTTTTAATAAGAATGGTTATAAATGGAGTAACAAGCATGACAACTCTGTGATAAGCCTGTGGACTAAAGTACCTGAATATGGGGAGCAGATTTGCATTTGTTCTTCACTGAAAGATGCTTTATGCCTATGGGCTAATACAGGGATACCATCTCTTGCTATCCAAGGTGAGGGATATAGGATAAGTGATACTGCAATTAGTGAACTGAAAAGAAGATACAAACAAATCTTCATTTGCTTGGATAATGATGAGCCAGGATTAAAAGATGCTCAGAAGTTAGCTGAGGAAACAGGGTTTACTAATGTAGTATTGCCACCCTTTGATGGAGGAAAAGATATTTCTGACCTTTTTAAGGCTAAAGGAAAAGAAGAGTTCCTCAAAATTATTAAGCCTTTATTTAAAATCAAAGTAATAGATGATGATTGGGATGATTTACCCTTCAAAGTCTATTAAAAAGAAAAACCAAGTAAAAATTAAAACATTATGGAAACTCGTAAAATCACTATCGTTTCAACTAAGAGTCAATCTAAGAAAGTTATCATGTCTTCTGCTACTACTCTTGCAGAACTGAAGTCTGACCTGAGACAGAATGGCATTGACTATGAAGGTATGTCCTTCTTTGAAGGTACTTCTAAAGTAGAGTTAAAGAATGATGCTTCTGTTCTTCCTCATGATGTACCTTGGAAAGGCACTGTTACCAATGAATTGGTATTCATGCTCACCAATACTAACAAGAAAATTAGGTCTGGTGCAATGAGCAGAATGGAGGCATATGCTGAAATCAAGAGAATGGGTCTTCAAGATGCTTGCCTTAAGAAGTTTGGGAAGAACTTCACTATGTGTAAGACTGCTGACCTTATTGCATTGGTACAGAGTAATAGTGCTGCAAAGCCTGCTCCTGCTCCTAAAGCTGAGGCTAAGAAGGAGGAGACACCTGTAAACACTCCTGTAGCTCCTACAAGTAATGGTGATGGGTGTGTTGATACTGCATCAAGAGCTGCTATCAGTAAGTTGGTGGAAATCCTTGAGGACAATGGCGCAATTGAGGATTATGAGAAAGAGGAAGTGCTTGGTATTCTTGGGGGTGAAGTAGCTGTAACTACTGCAACCTCCGAGGAGTATAAGCCTAAGTCAGCTTCTCCTTACTCTGATGATGAGATTGATGATATGTTTAATGACATGGACATCTAAGGGCAAAAAAATATGTAATGGTAGGCAGGAGATATTATATCTCCTCCTACTTTTTTTTTACATGAGTATGAGTGAAGAAAATATTAAGCGATTTAATGAAAGTGTACATACACTCTATAATGCTATAATGGATAAACCTCTTCAAGTGCTTGGCATATTCAATGACTTCTTTGGAGCAGACAAAGTTGATATGCAGGGTGTTTGGAATGAAGATAGACTAAGGTCTTGGCTTGAAGTAGAGCCTATTACTTCATATCTCTATAGGGGTAACTCAAATGTAACATCTAGTGAATGGGATACATATCATACTAAGAGTATAATGGATTTGTCTCAAAGTGAATTTGAATGGGCACTCTCATCATTATCTCATGAAGATACAATAGAAAGTATTGTTAGTAGTAAGTTCGACAATATGTTTATCCTTGTACATTTTCCGCATGTAAGGATTACTAATGAGCATGATAGATATGTAGATATTAACCATCTGTGGGCTAAGATTAAAATAACATCTGAGGGCACTATGAATGGTAATTTTACTCTCAATAGGTCTGAATACCAAGCTATTCACTTTATTAGTAACTATATGCACAGTCATGTAAGTAGCATTCCTAAAGATGACCTTACTAGGTTTATGAGTCCCTGCACTGGAGATGGGCCTATCAATAGTACTATATCATCTTTATATAGAGAATTTGATAGTGACCTTTGGCAGTTATTCTGTCTTGAACTCAGTAAGTATGTTACTGTGGAATCTATTTCAGGAAGACCTTATCATTATCTTGAAAAAATAGGTACTAGTAATATGGATACAGGAGTATCTTCCTTTATTGCATTTAATAATCCTACTAGATACTGGGATTCTTCTAATGCAGCACTAGACAGGTTAAGAAAGTTTGTCAAGTACTTTGTTCAAGGAAATCATTTGAAGTTTAACTATGTGAATGGCTCTTATTCCATAGGAATGTCTTTCATAGAGTACATAGTGCTAATTAGCAATGAATTTATTAAATGGTACAATAGGCAATTCAATGATAAGAAAATGACTACTACTCTTGAAAGCCTAGAAAGAACCCATGTAGTTAGAGAATGTATTATTAGCAATGGTAAAATCTACTATGATAGCAGCAGAAACAATATCAATACCCTTTCTTCTTATATAGGAAAGAAAGTTTGCACTTTCAAAGGAGTGAAGATTACTCTTAGCATATCAGACATATCTGAGGTAAATGCTGAGAACAAGAGTATCATACTTGACCCTCAGACTGCATTATTTATATTAAATCAAATCCTCAAAGTATTAAATTATAGATATGGAAGGAAAACAGCTAACCATACAGAGTACCAAGTTGGTACAGAAGTTAGGTACATATAATTATAAGCTGGTTATACCAGCTGAAGTTGAGAGAAAAATAAGATTTGCCTGCCAAAGAGTATGGAATACAGAGTGGTCAGGCACATTATTTTTTACACATGAAGGTTCATTTGAGAACAATGACCTTGTAATAAGATGTGTGGATATTTACATTATGGATATTGGTACTCAAGCCTATACAGAGTTTGATATGAATCCTGATGTAATAGCATATATGTGTGAGCATTCAGAGCTACTTGATTGTCAAATGGGCCTTATCCATTCTCATAATAATATGTCTACTTTCTTTAGTGGCACTGATACTGCTACCTTGAAGGAAGAGGGCAGAGATAGGAACAACTTTGTATCTCTCATTGTGAACAATGAAGGAAGCTATACAGCTGCTATCACTAGAAGAGTGAAAAGTAAGAGTGTGAAAGAGTCTGTATCCTATGAGTTCTTTGGAGATGGTGAAAAGCATGATACCAAGGAGTATGTGTCTGAAGAGAATGAGATTGAGTGGTTCTATCTCAACATAGTCAAGGAAGGAGATACCTTTTCCTTTCAAGACATGGATGTTAGGTTTGAGGAAATCAAGAAGAGGAAAGCTGAGAAAGCTAAAGAGGCTGAAATGGCTAGGAAACAAACTTCTCAGGTTACTTCATATAGACCTTCAACTGTTATAAATTCTTATGGCACAAAGGCAGGGTCTGCCAGCACTATGGCTAGTAAGAAGGCTATTGGTCAAACATCACTCTTTGATGGCATAGATGATTGGGATTCTGATAACTTTGATATACCATATGGTACAGCTAAATTTGATAGGAACACCATCAGACAGCTTACTTTGCAGTTGATTACTGGTAGTATTATCATACCTAATGATAGTAAGATTGACATCAAGAAGTGGGCAGCCTCTATGCCTGCAATGTATCAGAAGAGATTTGGCAAAGGAGAAGAAGGCATGAAGCTCTTTGAGTTGTGGGCAGATACATATACTGAGTTCCTCTGTTGGTATGCAACAGATAGAAAACTTGAAGCTCAAGGTATGGATGACACTGAGATATGTGCTATATGTGCCCATGATATGATTGAAGAATTAACTAAACTCCCTGAGAATGAATATATCAAGGGGTATATTGATGCACTTCAGAAATACTTAATATTATGAATGGAGAAACAATAATTCAAGCAATAACTCAAGAAAACATTCCTGCAACTATGCAGGAGGCTTATAATTCCCTTATAGAAAATCTCAATGAAAATACTATACCTGAGTCAGACAGTGCTATAGAAGATGATGGTGACAGCATTAGCTTTGACCTTTCAGAGGAAGAACAGGCTATCCTTGACCAAGCTGTAGAAGATGCACATCAAGAGATACCTACAAACTCTGCAACTTTGCTTGTAGATGAAGCTACTAGTAGATTCAGTTCTGCTATATGGTATGAGAAGATACGGGAAAAGACTATTGTTCTTGCAGGTGTAGGAGGTATTGGCAGTTATGTGGGATTCCTGCTTGCAAGAATGAAACCTGCCTCTTTGTTCATTTATGACAATGATATAGTGGAAGCTGTCAATATGTCAGGCCAGCTATATAGTCGAAATGATATTGGAGTTACTAAGGTAGCTGCCCTTGCAAACATGGTCAAGGATTATGCTGACTATGGTAGTGTGTTTGCCATAGCTGAAAGATTCACTCCTGAATGTGAACCTACAGATATTATGATTTGTGGGTTTGACAATATGGAAGCTAGAAGAGTGTTCTTCACAAAGTGGGTTGAGCACGTTCACAGTAAACCTGAGGAGGAAAGAGCTAATTGTCTATTCATTGATGGAAGACTTGCAGCTGAAGAATTTCAAGTTCTCTGTATCAAGGGAGATGATTTGTTCAACATTGATAGGTATCAGAAGGAATACTTGTTCACTGATGCAGAAGCTGATGAGACTATTTGTTCTTATAAACAGACTACTTTCTGTGCAAATATGATTGCATCTTATATGGTTAATTTGTTTGTAAATTTCTGTGCTAATCAATGTGAGCCTCTCATTGACAGAGACCTGCCATTCCTTACTACATATAATGCAGAAACGATGTATCTTAAAACCGAAGCATAATGGAATTTTCAGCTAGATTTATACGTGAAATGACTAGGCCATTTTACGATGCCCAGCCTCTCCGCTTTAATTCAAGGGATACAAGTAATCCTATTACTCTTGATAGTAATAATATGTTCAGTAAAAGTCTTGTTGTAGATACTACAGGAGACAATATTGAAATACCCTCAATTGCTAGGACATATTACGAAAACATTATCCGTGATAATTTGATTCATAGTAATGTAAGGGTAGAGAGAATTATACTGCCTCTTTATACAAGTGGTAATAGTCAAAGTAGAAGAACTTTTGATGGTATCATGAGAGAGTTCTTCTGCAAACCCCCCCTTAACCAAAGAGTGCTAAAGGTTACAACTAATAAAGGTGATACTTATTATGGTGGATATGGCCTTATATTAGATGAGGAGTTTAATCCTCTCCTAATGTGTGGACTAAAGGCCAGAAAGGTGATATCAGAACATGGTGATGATGCAGAAGTTGTACATATACAATACTATAGAACTGTCTGTCATGTTAGTCCTATAGTATTTACAGAGCCTAACAAGTTAATTAATAAGGGCATCATAAAGAAGCTGATTCCTCTATATACCACTATGGACACAACTTTTCCAAATGTCAGTGTTGGCACTTCAAATAGCCCTGATAGTAGGAAAGTAGAAGTGATTATAGATGATTTCAGCAAGTTCTTCATTTCCCCTATTGTACCTACTCCCAATAAGTGCAGTAATGATGCACTTAATAAGTGTCTGAATGATAACATAGAAGACATTCTGTATCTAATATGACAGTAGAAGAATATTTTGGGGATTGGGTTCATGTCTTTGACATGAAGGAACTCCACAAGGTGATGTATAAGTTAAGAGTGGAATATCAGAGAAAGAAGATATGTCCTGCTCAACCTGATGTATTTAGAGCCTTTGAGTTATGTCCCCTTAAAGACTTGAAAGTAGTTATGTTAGGACAAGACCCCTATCCCCAAAAGGGAGTTGCTACTGGCATACTATTTGGAAATAGGGCTGATGTGCAAGAGAAAAATTTATCTCCATCTCTACAAATCGTTAAAGAGGCAGCTATAAATTTTGAGATTCCAAAGAATAATTGTATCTTTGACCCCACTTTGGAGAGTTGGGCAAAACAGGGGATACTAATGATAAATTCTGCTCTCACAGTAGAAATGAATAAGGTTGGTTCTCATGCGATGATATGGAGACCATTCACAATTGCTTTATTAAAACACTTATCAGAGTGTGAGACTGGCATTATTTATGTTCTATTTGGGAGACAGGCTCAAACATTTAAGCCCTACATTAACAAACAATTCAATAACATTCTTGAAATTGAACATCCAGCATACTATGCAAGGCTCAATAAGAGGATGCCATCTGAATTGTTTGCTACTATAAGTAATATGTGTAAAGACAAATATGGAGTACCAATTAAATGGTACCAAGAGTGTTAAACAATAAAAACAAAAAGACAATGAAAAAGTTCTATTTGAAGAATGGCAAAGAGGTGCAGGTTGGTGACACTATCACTAAAGTAATCAAGACAAAACATCCTTTGCTTGGTGAGGTCACTATGGTAGAAAATGTAGTAGTTACCGAGGCAGCTTTGCCTAAACTGATTGAGAAGGGTATTATTACTACCTCACTTGGTTCTGATTTTGATGTGGACAAGGTTAAGCCTGCTGAGTCACATATGAATCTTCACTACTATGTTGAAAAGCTGGCAAAGAAACTTAACTGGAAGGTAGAGAAAATGTATAACTACCTCAATACCATTGATAGTGTGTATCCTGCTGCTGCATTCTCCATGATACTCAGAGAAGTAGCTATTGAGCTTGACAAGAAGTATGAAGACCACATTGAGAAGAGTCCTGAAATCTATGTAATCTCCATGCTTGATGGAAAGATTACCAAGGCTAACAAGGCTCACATCAAGAACTACAGAAACTTTGCAGCATTTAGGTCTGTTGAAGATGCTAAGACAGCTTGCAGCATTGTAAGAGAAATCCTTAAAGAGCTATTCAAAAGTGGCAAATAAGAAAATTAGAAATGCTACACAGAGTAGCTCTAAAGGTATAACCTTCAAATCCCAGTTGGAGAAGAGCATATATAATACTCTTCTTCAACAGGGGTTTACTCCTCAATATGAACCAATTACTTTCACTTTGTGGGATGGCTTTAGTCCTATCACTCCCTACTATGACAAGGAGACTGACAAGCAGAAGGTAAGGAGAATATCTGAGGGAGTAAATACATGCCATTCAAAGATACTTGTTCAGAAAACAAGCAAAGTAGTAAGTATAAAATACACACCAGACTTTTACTTCAATTATAATGGCTTAGATGTTTACATTGAGGCTAAAGGAATTGAAAATGATGTCTTCTATATTAAGAAGAAGATGTTTATAAAGTATCTTGATGATGTATTGGTTAGTACTGGAAGGAGGTCTATATACTTTGAAGTTTATACCAAGGGACAGCTCTTACAGGCAATAGAAATAATCAAAGACTATGCAACAGAATGTAATTCACAAACTGATACAGCAAGCTAATAAATTGCCTGTATTGGAATATGACCCTAATCCTATTATTTTCAAGGATAATGTGGATGCTACTATAAGAGAGGTAAAACAAAGACTTGGGGTTTTACAGACTCTTAAGGCAGAAATAGATTACCGATTAACTTTAACTCATGCAGATGATGAAGAGTTTACGTGATATTTCATGGCAAGTAAGTGAAGAGGGGTATAGGGCAGACCCTGCACTTAGCTACTCTACTCTTGCAAGATATGAAAGAGAGGGGTTTAATAACTTGGATAAGCTATTTGACAGGATAGAAACCCCCTCCCTTACCTTTGGCTCTGCTGTAGATTCTATCATTACAGGTGGGCAAGAGGAGTTTGATGAAAGGTTCATGGTAGCTGAGTTTCCCTCAATGCCTGACTCTATTGTGAAGATAATAAAATCTTTGTATAAACAATATGCTGGAACATATAGGAGCCTGCTTAATATATCTGATAGTTCAATTATTAGAGAAACTGAAGACCAAAACTATCAAATGAATTGGAAACCTGAAACAAGGGCTAAGGTTATCAAAGAAAAAGGTACTGACTACTATAATTTATTGTTTGTAGCAGGTGATAGGTGTATCATAGATACTCAGACTTATCAGGATGTAGTTAATGCAGTTAGAGTATTGAAGGAAAGTAGCTCTACCAAGTTATACTTTGCAGATGACAATCCCTTTGAGCCTGATATTGAAAGATTATATCAGTTGAAGTTTAAGGGAGAGTTTGATGGTATAACCTATAGAAATATGGCTGACTTAATTATAGTCAATCATAAAGAGAAATGGGTAAAGCCAGTAGATTTGAAAACAAGTTCCCATACAGAGTGGGACTTTTATAAGTCCTTTGTAGATTGGAGATATGAAAAATAAGTAATTTATTTATTAATTTGGAGATACGAGAAATTTTACTTATCTTTGCATTGAATTATAAATCAATGTATTATGAGAAAGTATAATTTTAATGAACATTATTTTGATATTATAGATTGTCAAGAAAAAGCTTATTGGTTAGGATTCTTTGCAGCGGATGGATATAATCATGTAGGTAAAGGTTGTATAGAGTTTAGATTACATAAACAAGATAAAGAAATATTAGAAAAATTCAAATCTTGTATAGAAGCTAATAACCCCATTGGATTATATAAACAAACTTATTGTAATTTGACTTTATATTCCCAACATCTATGTAATAAGTTGTCTGAATATGGGTTAAGTCAAGCAAAGACTTACACATTGCAAATTCCTCAATTAGATTATAAATTAATGAGACATTTTATAAGAGGGTATTATGATGGTGATGGCTGTTTTTCTGTAACAAAAAGAAAAGATAGAACTGAAAATAGTCTAATTTACCAATTTAATATTACTGGAATGGAAAATCCTCTTAGAAAAATGCAAGAGCATTTAATAAATAATGTAGGAGTTGTTGATAATGGGCTAAAGCATAGAAAGTCTACTATTGCTGTCACTATTCACTATAGTGGAAAGAATGTATGTAAAAGAATACTTGATTATCTATATCAGGATGCTACTATATATCTTCAAAGAAAATATAATAAATATAAAGAATATTGTATCTCGGCAGAGTAATCTGCAATAATAAAAAACCTCGTGAATTCAGGGAACATCCTAAGACTTGAAATTTAATATATAGGTCTAAAATTGTTTGAAATATAACAGCCTATAATATATAAATGGGTTATTCTAGGACAATCCTGAGCCAAGCCTTAATAATAAGGAAGGTGCAACGACTATCCCTTTATGGGAGTACACTCAAGTGAGTGGAAGTGCGAGGCTCCTAAGAAATTAGGATGATGATATAGTCTCATCTATATGGTAACATATAGCAGTTCATAAGAGAACGCAGATAAATTAACGACTTATCTGGAAGATAATGGATATTCAAGCCAGACTATATTGGTCTATTATAAGACAAAATATGGATAAGGATGAGTACTTCAAAGACTTCAAGCTACTTGACTATGATTTCATTGTAGTCAATAAGAGGACTTTAACTCCTCTTGTATGGAACTGTCCCTTTACTCAAGCACAAGGTACATTGAGATTTGGTAATAATTCTCAAATTGAAATGAGAAGTCCCTTTGAGATAGGAAAGGAGCTTAATTCCTATCTCACTTCAAGACCAAAAGTGCCTATGGGAATTAATGAGACTGGTACTAATAATTTAAAAGATTGGTTAAATAAACTATGAGTGGTTGTAGCAGTGGACAAGCAGGTAGTCAATTTTGTGATTCTTGTAGTGACTACTCCTGTAGTAGTAATCCCCACTATATATCTTCTTACCCAGATGAAGAGTATGATATATACGAGGGAGTAGAACATCTAAAAGGGGTTAAAGCCCCAAACATTCCTATAGTAGATATAAAAGAGGAGACCCAGAATCAAATTAGAAAATTATGGGACAATTTTGATAATCTTTAATTGTTATAATTATGCAGGTAATAAAAAGAGACAAAAGCAAAGAAGAATTTGACATCAGTAAGATTAATAGAGCTGTAAGAAAAGCCTTTGAGTCTTGTAATAAGAAGATGCCTCAATATCTTGGAGATATGATTCATGCCCTATTTAGTACCTTGGAAGGAGATACAATAGGCATTGAAGAAATCCAAAATAAAGTTGAGGATATACTTATGAATGAGAAGCACTTTGATGTAGCAAAGAGTTATATCATTTATAGAAATAAACATGAAGAGTCTAGGTTCATTAGAGGAAGAATTGATTACATGTCTAACTATGAAGATTCTGATGATAATGCTGCTAGTTCTTCAGAGACTGACCCTAATGCTAATGTAACTCAGAAGAATGTTGCCAATCTTGATGGAGAAGTTTATAAGGTAGAGAATAGAATTATTCAGAGACAGAGAATGAAGGATGAACTTAATGTCCTTTACCCAGAGGTGGCAAAGCAATATAAAATAGATGTTGAGAATCATATAATATATCCTCATGATGAAGCTAGTGTGCCTACTTTGAAGTTCTATTGTCAAGCAGATTCTCTTTACCCACTTATGACAGAAGGTGTAGGTAATATAGATGGTATAACACCCTCTCATCCTAATGATTTACCATCATTTAGTGGACAAATAACTAATCTTGCCTTCTTGCTTTCTTCCCAATGTAAAGGTGCAGTAGCCTTTGGAGAATATTTCATTGTTCTAAACTATTACATTATTGCAGAGTTTGGAGATAAGTGGTATGAGAAGCTTGATTGTGTTGTAACAAATTCTCATTGTAAGGTTCAAAGGACGGTCAGAGATATAATAGAGAAAGCTTTCAAACAGTTTATCTATGGTGTTAATCAGCCTGCTGGTAATAGGTCCTATCAGAGTCCATTTACAAATGTGTCTTATTATGACCATACATACTTCAGTTCACTGTTTGGAGAGTTTTACTACCCTGATGGAACTAAGCCTGAGTGGGCTGCAATTAATGTTCTTCAGAAGATGTTTATGAAATTCTTCAATAAACTCAGAACCAAGAAGATTTTGACCTTCCCTGTTGAAACATTAGCAATGGTACATGATGGCAAAGATATTATAGATAAGGAATATAAGGACTTCTGTGCAGAAATGTATGCAGAAGGACACTCATTCTTTACCTATATTTCAGATAGTGCTGATAGTCTTGCATCATGCTGTAGATTGAGAAATGAGTTTACAGAGAATACATTTAATCCTACATCAGGTCTTACTGGTGTTATGACTGGTAGCTGTCATGTTATCACTCTTAATATTAATAGGATTGTACAAGATTCTTTAAAAAAGTATGCTAATGAACATGGAGAAGATATATCTAAATATAAATGTTGGGGAAGTGATGCTAAAGAAGCTATTTTAGATGAACTACTTGATATTCTTGAAAGAGTATATAAGTATCATATTGCTTATAAGACTATGCTCTATGAGCAAGAAGAGAAAGGCATGTTTGCAGCTTGTAATGGTGGCTATATACACATGAACAAGTTATATAGTACCATTGGTATCAATGGCTTGAATGAAGCAGCTAAATTCTTAGGTCTTGAGGTATCTAATAATCCTGAATATATTAAGTTCTTACAGTTTATTCTTGGCACTATTAAGGAACAGAACAAGTTACACTCTATCCATGACAAGAAGAGACCTTTCTTGTTTAATTCTGAGGTAGTTCCTGCTGAATCTCTTGGTGGTAAGAATTATAGATGGGATAAAAAGGATGGATTAGAACCAATGTCCATCTAAAACCTCTTTTAATTGACTCAGAAGTCCCTATGGGATTATGAGGGGCAAGCAAGGGAAACCTGTGCAGCCTGACAGACTAAACAAAGAGGACTTTAATATACAATCTGTGAAGATAGAATATTAAGGTATGCAATAGTCGGAACTCTATGGTAACATAGAGAGGTTAATAGAAATATTAACCCATTCATTAGAAATATGGTTATAATCTTGCATAATTGGGATAAAAGTTTTAACTTTGTTCCCAAAATAATTAATATGGAGACTAAATTATGCAAGGTTTGTGGTAGAGAATTACCATTAGAAATGTTTGATGAAGGAAGACATCAGTGTAAAGATTGTAGAAAAGCTTATAGGAAGCAAAGGAGATTAGAACATCCTGAGATTCATAGAGCACAAGCTACAAGAAGGCAGAATAGACAAGGAGAATGGCTTAATAGTATAAAAACTCCTTGTATTGTCTGTGGAGAAGCAGAACCTGTTTGTATTGATTTTCATCATATCAATCCAGTAGATAAGGACTTTACTATAGGTAAGTATAGAAGTAGAAGAAGGGAATGGCTTCTACAAGAAGTGAGCAAGTGTGTTTGCTTATGTGCTAACTGCCATAGGAAAGTACATGCTGGTTTGATAAACTTAAATAACTATATTGCTAATGAATCACCTCTCTGCACAACGGGAGAGGGTGTAACAGAATGATTGGGTTCCTGAAGATGAAAATCTTTATAACTCATATTTCTTTGATGCCCATGATAATACTTCAGTACTAGATAAGATGATTTTGCATGGAAGGCAGACAGCACAATATTGTGATGGAGGCTCAGCTTGTCATATTAATCTTGAAGACCACCTTAGTAAGGAACAATATCTCAAACTTATAGACTTTGCAATAGCTAATGGAACCAACTACTTCACATTTAATATTCCTAATAGTGAGTGTGATGATTGTGGTTACATTACTAAGCATCCTATTACTGAATGCCCAAAGTGCCACAGTAAGAATATCACTCAATATACAAGGGTAATTGGATATCTTAGACCTATTAAGTCCTTTAGTAAGGATAGACAAATAGAAGCAAATAAAAGAGTTTATAGTAAAGATGTTAAAGTATGTTGATACTAAGGTAGTCTTTGCGGAGATACCTGATGAAATAACTCTTGCTATCAATATAAGTGGCTGCCCTTGCAATTGCAAGGGTTGCCATTCATCATATTTAGCAGAGGATATAGGAGAACCTCTTGATTTACAACACTTAACTAATCTTATTGATAGTAATAAGGGTATAACTTGTGTTGGTTTAATGGGAGGTGATGCTAATCCAAGTGAAGTAGATGATATTGCACAAGACATCAAGGAATACTATCCAGAGTTGAAAGTTGGATGGTATAGTGGTAGACAAGAGCTTAGTAAGGATATTGAACTTAGTAATTTTGATTTTATCAAGCTTGGGCCATATAAGGAAGAATTTGGTCCACTTAACAGTAAGACTACTAACCAGAGATTCTATAAGGTTAATGGTAAGGAGTTGGTAGATATAACAAGTAGATTTTGGAAACATGAAACTGAAAATTAAAATAAAAGTATTAACTGAAGGCTGTATGCCCAGTGTTATTGACAAGGGTGACTGGATTGACCTTATCTGTTCTGAGAATGTAATTCTTAAAGCTCCTCAATCAGGTGTACTTAGAGAAAAAAAGAATGAACATGGCGTAATTTCTAGAGTAAGAAATGTGGAAGCAGAAGTAACTTATATTCCTCTTGGAGTTGCAATGAAACTGCCTAAGGGATATGAGGCTGTTGTTCTTCCTAGAAGCAGCACTCCAAAGAAGTTTGGAATTATGTGTGGTAACTCAATGGGAGTTATTGATAATAGCTATTGTGGTAATAAAGATGAATGGAAATTTCCTGCTGTAGCTATTAGACCTACTTCTATTGAGAAAGGCACTAGGATTTGTCAATTCAGAGTACAGTTATCTCAAAAAGCCACTACATGGCAAAAAATCAAATGGTTGTTTACATCAGGTGTTAAACTTGTAGAAGTAGATGACTTAGGTAATGACAACAGAGGTGGATTTGGGAGCACTGGAGTAAAGTAGTAACTAAAAAAAAAGCATGAAACATGGTATTGAAAATAGTTGTAATCTTGCTTGCAGTAGTCATTTTGGCTATTATTATCAATGGTATTGAGGATTGTCGTAAGCAAAAGAAGAGAGAAAATATGTCCTTTAGAGAGGCAATGGACTTGGTAGAATTGCCTGTTGTAACTTTCTATAATAAGGATACAAAGTTAAATTTTCTCTTAGATACTGGCAGTGACCTTTCCTATATTAATAAATCTATCCTACCCTCCTTAGAGTATAAGGAGATAGATGAAAGTAGGAATATCATAAGTGTAGGAGGTAACTCACAGAGTCTTGGATGCTGTGATATGACAGTCACTTATAAGAGTCAAAAGTTTATTGATAGGTTCTATGTCAGTGACCTTGATGAAGCCTTTGGAGCTATAAAGGCAGAAACAGGAGTACAGATTCATGGTATCTTGGGAAGTAAATTCTTTGCAAAGTATAAGTATATTCTTGATTTTGAAAGTTTAATCGCATATTCTAAGAAATAATGAAAGATTTAATTAAGTTGAGGTCAAGAGGTGGAGCTGAGAACTACCTTAAGAAGTTGATAAAGAAGGGTGATTCTGAGTCACTTACCTATGTACTTGAGACTGATAGTCCCTATCTTAGGACAGGTGAAGTAGCTAATGGAAGAAAATTCATTGACCCATCTGGTGGACCAATGATTGTAGTAGGTGATTATCTTGAAGAAGCCAATGCTGTTGTAGAATCTATAGACTTTGCAGAAGGATATGGTTGGACTATAACTTTTAAGAAATGATATATTTTGTTACTGGTGAGAGGAAGCTATTTGAATTTCCTGAAGCTAAGTATAAATGTATTTCTGTAGAAGAGAGTTTCAATATATTGGAGTCTTTGCAGATTGTAGGTTTGGATACTGAGACTACAGGTACAGAGATATGGCAAGGTATGTTACTTACCCTCCAGCTTGGCAATAGGGAGAATCAGGTAGTAATAGACTGCTTGACTATTGATGTCAAGAAGTATAAAGACTATCTTGAAAGTGACAGATTATTCATTATCCATAATGCAAAGTTTGACTTGAGATGGCTGTATAAGGAACATATTGTAGTCAGAAATGTCTATGATACTTATTTGGCTGAAAAGATTCTATTTCTTGGATTCCCTCCAGGTATTGTATCTCTCTCTTTGCAGGCTTGTTGTGACAGGTATTTAGGTATTTATCTTGACAAGACTGTAAGAGGGCAGATACATGCTGGGATGACAGAAGAGGTTATAGTTTATGCTGCAAATGATGTAGTGCATCTTGAAGATATTATGAACTTACAGCTCAACACTATCAATGCAAGGGGTCAGAAAGTAGCACTTGACATTGAGAATGAGTTTGTAAGGGTTCTTGCATATATTGAGTTTTGTGGTATTAAACTTGACCCTATCATGTGGAAAGCTAAGATGGATAAGGATGCAGAGAGGCTAAGGGCAGCTGAACAGAAACTTAATGAGTGGGTAGTGGATTATGTAATGAAGAAGGGAGATACCTCTAACATTGCGAGAAACTATGATACTAACAGAAGAGGCAAAAAAGCTAAGCTGGCTGATAATGTATATGTAGTTATTCCATCTCCTTCATTGTTTTCTGAATATGATACTGGGCCTCAATGTATAATTAATTGGAATAGCTCCAAACAGGTTATCAGATTGTTTGAAGAACTCGGATTTGATTTATTGGTCAAAGACAAGAAAACAGGCAAGATGAAGAAGTCTGTGGAGTCCAAGTTTATAGAATTGCAAGCTAATAAGAGTACTATAGTACCTTTGTACTTGGAGTACTCAGCAGCTTTTAAGGTAGTAACATCTTTTGGCCAAAACTTCCTTGATGCAATTAATCCTGTAACACATAGAATACATCCTACATTCAATCAAATGATGGATACTGGTAGATTAAGTTGTGGCTCAGGTGGTAAAGGCAAAGGAGGAAAGACCAAGGATGATGATGTCGCAGAGGAGGAAGATGGAAGCAAGGATACTTCTATACAATCAAATGATAAGAGTGTCAATGTGCAGCAACTTCCTGCTACAGAAGAGACAAGAGCAGCATTTGTTCCTGAAAAGGGGTATATGCTTATAGATTGTGATTATGGAGACCAAGAGGGACATGTATTCACTGAACTATCTAATGATAGGGAGTGGATTGCATTTTATAATGACCCTAATCAAAGAGATGGACATTCTTTTGTAGCTAAGATGTGTTTCCCCAAAGACCTTGATGGTGTAGAGGAGAAAGATGTCAAGAAAGTAAGAAAAGACCTTAGGTCTTTGGCTAAGAAGGCAAGGTTCTGTTTCAATTATAATGGCCAAGCCCCCACAATGGCAACCAATTGCAATATCCCCATAGACTTTGCAACTGAGATATATAACAACTACTTCAAGAGGTTTAATGGTATAGCAAGCTATTTCAAAGTCCAAAAGAGAGATATGTGGGATAGAGGATATATCCTAATTTCAAAGATAACTGGGCTTAGGGCATACATCTATGACTATCCTATACTGAAGGGCATTGAAAGAAGAAAGAATGGTATGGAGGATTTTTGGGATATATATAAAGCCTCTAGGGATAGTGGCAGAGTAGTATCCGAAATACCACCAACTATTATGCAAGAGATTGCCAAGAGGTTTGCTCAAGGAAAACCTATTGAAGAAATAGCTGTTACTTACTCATATAAGGTAAAGAAAGCAGGTAAAGTTGAAGAAAGGTTCATAGACATTAACAGGGAAACTGTATATGTGTCTGTGATGAAACACTTATGGAAGAGAAAGAGTGCATCTGATAACCAATCATGCAATTATCCCTTAATTGCGGGGGCATATAGTAGTGATGCTATATGAAAAACTCAGTGAATTGCTGGAAAGCTAAGGATAAATCTATGCTAATCAGCAGCCAAGGCTTGTAGAAATGCAAGTAAGGTTCAGAGACTAATCAAAGTAAGCTAAGGATAAATCTATGCTGAAATGGACAAGAGTGCTGAGTATCTCTTAATTATTTATTTACCCTATTGGATAATTAAGAAAAAATTTGTATCTTTGTACTATAAATTAAAGATAACAAATTATGAAGAGATGTTCAAGTTGTGGTAAGTTAAAGGATGAGTCAGAGTTTTATCATTATAAGTCATCAAAAGATGGCTTAACTCACCAGTGTAAGCAATGTATGTCTGAATATAGAGCTTCTAAAAGAGAGCATTATAAAGAGTACATGGCTCATAGGAGAGAAGTAGATAATGAGACTATAAAAGCTAATAGAAGAAAGCATTATAGGAATCATCCTGAGAGTAGAATGTTAATGGCAGCTAAGCAAAGAGCCAAGAATCAAGGATTAGAGTTTAACTTAACTATAGATGATATAGTTATTCCTGATAAATGCCCTTTGTTAGAAGTTCCTTTTGTTGCTGGAGAAAAAGGTAATTATGAATATACACCCTCCCTTGATAGAATAGACCCTACTAAGGGATACATTAAAGGAAATGTATGGGTAATTACCAAAAGAGCAAATACAATGAAGAATAGTGCAACAAGGGAAGAACTATTAAAGTTTGCTGATAACATCTATAAATATTTTGGAGATAATGATATAGTCCAACCTATTGAGAAATCAATAGAACTACAGGATAAAGAGCCTGTAGGGTAATAAATTGCACAAGGGACAGCTGCTGCAATGACTAAGATTGCTGGTATCAGGTACTTCAATCACCTAGTCAAAGATGGTTTGATATTTAAGGTACTCATACCTAATGATGTACATGATGAATACCTTATAGAACCTCCTGCTGAAATAGCAGAGCAGGAAGCCAAGAAGCTGAGTGAGTGTATGGAGTATGCAGCTAGAATTTTCTGTAAGAAAGTGACCATCAAGGCTGAGCCTGAAATTGCAGACCATTGGGTGCATTAAGTGTATATGGAAGAGTGTGAAATCATAGTAGGTGTAGTATCAGTGGTAGCCATCCTGTATGGGGTGGCTATACACTATCTTGCTAAAGAGGCAAGGAAATATAACAATTTTAATAAATGGAAACAAAAGTAAACCCTGAATATCAGAAACTGATAGATATTATAGAAGGAGTCTTATCTTCCTCTGTATTTAGTCAAGAAATGAAACATCGTCTTCAAGTAGTGAAAGACGGTCTTATTCACTTAGGTTCAAGACCTAAATTGAGTGATAGTGTGGAGCAGTTCATGGATATTACCGCTAATATGGCTAAGACTTATGCAGCCAAGAATCATGACTATGGCAATAGCTTTGAGCAATCCCTTGATAAGTTTGGTCTGGTAGCATCTATTGTAAGGATGGGAGATAAAATGAATAGGATTGAATCTCTCAGCAAGAAAGAAGCAGAGGTTAAAGATGAGTCTATCAAAGATACTCTCTTAGACCTTGCCAATTATGCTATTATGACTGTAATGTGGTTAAATAGGAGTTAACATGACATTTATAATTCATTTTAAAGATGGTTATAGGGAAACCTATAGTAATAGGTATGATGAGGATGTAGAGCATGAGAGGGATGCAGCTTGGGATGATGTCTATGCTGCATTTCCTGATGCTGATTATATAGAATCATTTTAATATGACTTTAATACGTTAATCATTATGAAAGTAAAGATTGAAATAACAGAAGGTTGTACTAGTTATTCCTATACTATTAATGATATAGAATGGGTAGATTTAGTAGATAAAGAATCAGATTATTATAATCTTGAACTTGCTGATAAAGTATGTGAAGAGCTTCTTAAACAGGCACAAGAACAATATCAATTGCCAAATTGGATAATGGATTACTTATGGGATGGTTGTAATACTACTTGTGAGCAATATACTTTCACTAAATTAGTTAAAAATAATAAAGACACTAAAGAAGAATATCTTGGACATTGTGGACAATGTGGTGATATGATTTATAGATGGACACTTGAACTTGATATTTCATAACTTCTTATAATAGTGAGCATTAATTAATAGAGTTTTAATATGAAAAAATCAATTTTAACAGCTATAGTATATATTATAATATTTGCTATGGAAATATTAGTGTACTATATATCTAAAGAAAATGCTATTTTTGTATATGGTCTTATAACATTGATTGCATTTATATTTACTTTTGGTTATTCTTTAGATAACACTGAATATGTGAGATTATAAATATTAATAGAAGACTTTTATATGACTTTAAATGAATATTTATTGATAAGGTTTAACAGAAGTAATCATCCTAAGTATAGGAAATATGCAACGCG
>ULVB01044591.1_pt1 | contig 27712 bp, 18 predicted proteins | sample 1959071 | NCBI WGS metagenome assembly ULVB01 (sample SAMEA4835776, study PRJEB28245) | human gut metagenome | biome: gut microbiome; material: fecal sample | place: Denmark | collected 2008 | reverse complement strand
TGAAATGAAATTCGCTTCTTGATGCCACACATTTTTGCCACTTTCTTTATACGCTTGTTTACCATGTCAAGTGAGCCAATATTAAACAAGTGCATATCTTTTCTCAATGGCTTGTAACGTTCAATTATCTGTATGGCTGCATCTATCAGTTTAATTTTGAATGGTACGCCTGTCTTTTGACGCTGAGAAACTATCCATGGAGACCCACTTATAATGGCAACATTGTCCTCTGTAAGATTCTTGATGTCAACGAAAGAGATACCTGTCCAACAACCAAACATAAACAAGTCTCTCGCAAAAGCAAAGTTGGGATTTTCCAACTCTATTCCTGCAAATATGTCCAATTCTTCCTCTGTCAAGAACTCACGCTCCTTGTGGTCTGGGTCAACGTGGTACATAGCAAACGGATTTCTCTGTATCTTGCCGTTGTAGTGTGCTGCCGTGACGATATGCTTCAATGGTATGGAGTATATCCAAATGGTAGATTGCGTGAGTCCAATGACATTCTTCAAATACAGACAAAAATCACGGATGAACTCCTCGGTAAGCTCATTCATGGACATATCGCTGCGCTTGTACTGAAATTTGATGAACTCGGCAACGTACTTTCTTACCGTCAGATACTTGCGGTAGGTTCGGACAGCTCGGTCTTTTCCCACGCGTTGGGCAAAGGCTGCGTTCTCCTTGTCGAAAGCTCTGAGCAAGGTCTCGTATTCGGTGCCTATGCCTTGATAGGCGTTTCTCACCATTTCAGCGGTAACGAACGCCTCACGGTCGGAAAGCCGTTGGTAATGCTTAGCGATTTGAGCCTTGATGTTATCAAGCGCAAAGTTCACCTCATTGGCTTCCTTGCTTCTGCCTTTGGCTCTGTTGCCCTTGGCATCCCATATCGCCTTGGTCACGCTCAGCTTGCAACTGAACTGTGCGATAGTTCCGTTGATTGTCACACGTCCCATGATAGGGACAATTCCGTTTCTCTCTTTGCTTCCGTTTACATAGAAGACTGTCTTGAATGTACTTCTCATAATTCCTTGCTTTTTGTTCTGTGCAAAATTAAATCATGAGAGTTGCATGGCAAATTCACAACCTGCGCAGAATTGAGAAGTAAAAACCGAAGCCGTTAAAAATGCTTATTAGAGAGTTTCTTTGAGGTAATGACTTGAAAGCGTTTCTACTTCTCAAATCCGCCATTTTCGCATTTCCTCACGAACGTCACTTAAAGCCAACAACTGCCACAACCACTTGAAACTCAAAACAAAAGCCCAAATCTGCTATTTTTTGCTTTTTTAGTCATTCTTTTTCTCAAAAACTTCATTTTAACAGTTTTGTAATTGGGTGTAACTCTCTTTCCCGTTGTCTTCAAGACGTAACAAGCAAATTATTATTAACTTAAAAAGATAAAGTATGAATCTTAAAAGAATCTCTGCGTCATGCTTCTGTTTGCTCCTGGCAGGCCAGATGACCCTTTCGGCTCAGAACGTCAGCTTCAGCTCAAACAAGGTAACGCTTAAGTCAGCTTTTGAGAAGATTGAAAAGGAATCTAAGTACAAGATTGCCTACAACTCCTCACAGTTGGATGCTAACCGTTCGGTTACATTAACCAAGAAAAGTGATGATGTCTTTGGTATGTTGAACCAATTGCTCAAAGGTACCAATTTTACCTATGAGATGGAAGGCAACTACATCGTCATCAAGCCTCAGCAAAAAGCTAAATCTCAGACTCATGGCAAGAAAATCAAGGTACGTGGTGTAGTGAAAGACGAAACTGGCGAGCCAGTTATCGGCGCTACCGTCATGGAGAAAGGTACCACCAACAATGGTGTTGTAACCGATCTTGACGGAAACTATACCATCGAGATTCCTGCCGACGGTATGTTGGCTGTATCATACATTGGCTGCAAGGACCAGGACATCAAGGTAAATGGTCGCGAAGTAATCAATGTAAACCTGGCAGATGATAATAAGGTATTGAGCGAAGTTGTAGTTGTTGGTTATGGTACTCAGAAGAAAGCTAATTTAACTGGTGCTGTGTCAATGATTACTGCAGATGACATAAACAATCGCCCAGTATCAAATGCAGCTGGCGCATTACAAGGTGCAGATCCTTCTGTAAACTTGACTTTTAATTCAGGAAGCTTGGATTCTGGTTATAGCATTGACATTCGTGGTGTCGCTTCCATTAATGGAGGTAGTCCATTGGTGTTGGCTGATGGCATGGAGGTCAACTTGAGCCAGATAAATCCTAATGACATTGAATCTATCTCAGTTTTGAAAGATGCTTCTGCTTCTGCAATTTATGGTGCCAAAGCCTCTTCTGGTGTTATTTTGATTACTACAAAGAGTGGAAAAGACTCAGAAGGTAAAGCTTCCATATCATATAATGGTCGCGTAGGTTGGAAACAGAATACAACATCAACAGATTTCATTCATACAGGTTATGACCATGTAAATCTTGTCAACCAATTCTATGAGGCTTACCAAGGCAAATTGATGGCAAATTATACAGACAAAGATTTGCAGATGCTTTATGATAGACGTAATGATAAGACCGAAAATCCAGATAGACCATGGACCGTAGTTGGCGATGACGGAAAGTATTATTATTATGGCAACTTTGACTGGTATGATTATTTCTATCGTAAAACAAGACCAGAGCAGGAGCATAATGTTTCTGTGACAGGTGGTAATGATAAGGTTAATTATTTTGCAAGCGGCCGTTTCTTTACACAGGATGGTATCTTTAATATCTACAAAGATAATTATCAGAATGTATCCTTTAGAGGAAAACTGAATGCCAAGTTGTCTAAACATTTGACGTATTCTGTTAATTTCAATTATAACAAAACGGCCTACAAATATGCAGGTTTCTATAATGAGCAGCAGACTATTTCTAGTTTGCAGTCAAACATTTTGTCTTCTTTCGTACCAAGAAATCCTGATGGCTCTGTTGTACAGTATACAAACCAATTGACCTCCAATTCACCTTTGGGCTCTGGCCATGCAGGTTTCCTGACAGCAAACGAGGCGCGCAACTCTCGTGAAAACAAGTACTGGATTGTTGCAAATCAACTTGATTATAAAGTATTTGACGATTTGGTCTTGACGGCTTCATACGCTTATAATAACAGAAATTACATTTATAAGAGAAGAAGCATGCCTTTTGAGTATTCACGCGCAGAGGGAGCAACTTCAACATTTACTTCTGGTACTATAACAGATTACTATCAGGAAGGGCACATGCAGATAGACGACAACAACCTGAATATATATGGTACCTATACTCATATATGGGACAAAAAGCATAACTTTAAGGTTGTAGCAGGTGGTCAATATGAGGATTATAGAACAACAGATTTATCTGTAAAAAAGAATGATCTTCTTTCTAAAGATTTATCTTCTTTCACCGTCGCACAAGGTGAAACTACTGTTGGACATGACATATCTGCATATAGAACCTTAGGATATTTTGCCAGAGTCAATTACGACTATGAAGGTAAATATTTGGCTGAGATTAGCGGCCGATGGGATGGAACTTCTAAGTTTGCGTCAAAAGACCGCTGGGGATTTTTCCCTTCTGCTTCAATTGGTTGGCGAATGAGTTCTGAGAAATTCTGGAATAAGTTATTGCCTGTAGTAAATAATGCTAAGTTCCGTTTCTCTGTAGGTAGTCTTGGAAACCAGCAAGTAAACAACTATGCTTATTTTGACCAGATTTATACAGACAACAAGATGTCTTATACATTTGACGGTTTGAACAAGGCATATTATGCAAGTGTGTCTTCTCCGTTATCTTCATCTTTAACTTGGGAGACAGTTTCTACCTACAACTGGGGTTTGGATTTGGGTTTCTTGGATAGTAAATTAACTTTGACAGCGGATATTTACATCCGTGACACCAAAGACATGCTAACCCATTCTATAACATTACCATCTGTATTTGGAGCAACTACTCCAAAAGAAAACTGTGCAGATTTGAGAACAAATGGATGGGAATTGTATATTGGATGGCAAGATAAATTTAATTTAGCAGGCAAGCCATTCCATTATAATGTATCAGCGACAATCGGAGATTACAAGTCAAAGATTACCAAATTTAACAATCCTGATAAGTTGATTTCTGATTATTATGAAGGAATGACTTTAGGTGAGATTTGGGGCTATAAGGTAGCAGGTCTTTTTGCAACGGATGAAGAAGCAGCAGCTTATCAGGCAAAGATTAACGATAAGGCTGTTAACGGTCGTGTATACAGCTCTAAGAAAGATAACCATTTGATGGCAGGTGATGTAAAATTCATGGATTTGGATGGTGATAATGTTATTTCTGAAGGCTCTGGTACAGTTGCAGACCCAGGAGACAAGAGAATTATTGGTAATAGCTTACCACGCTATTCTTATTCTTTCCGTTTGGGAGCAGATTGGAACGGAATTGATTTTAATGCATTCTTCCAAGGTGTAGGTAAACGCAATTGGTATCCTACAACCTATGCATATGATTTCTGGGGACCATATTCTTTCCCTTCATTGTCATTCATCCACAAGGATTTCACGGATAATGTTTGGAGCGAAGATAACCAGGGAGCTTATTTCCCACGTCCTCGAGGATATGCGTCTTATAGTGGAGGTGCATTGGGTGTTGTTAATGATAGATATTTACAGAATGCTGCTTATTTGCGCTTGAAGAATTTGACTGTAGGTTATACAATTCCTATTAGCAAGAAAATTATCAATTCTTTGAGAGTATATTTTACAGCAGAGAACTTATTCTATTGGTCTCCATTGAAGAAGTACTGCAAGACGGTTGATCCAGAAATGATTTATGCTTCATCATATAATTCTGGTTCGGGAGTTGGTTATAGTTATTCTAAATCATTCTCTTTTGGTCTTGATATAAAATTCTAAATATAAAAAGGTAATAGCAATGAAAAAGTTAATAAATATATTGGGGGCTGCTTTACTCATTACAAGCTTAACATCTTGTGATAGTTTGTTGGATATGTCCCCTGAAGACACAATGAGTCCTGAGACCTATTTTAGTTCTACACGAGAATTGAAATTATGGACAGATGGATTTTATAGCCAGTTGGAAGGTGCAGATGACGTGATTGGCATCAATGCGGATGACAATATTGATACCGAGTTAGGTGCTACTTTGCTTGGGCAACGTTCTGCTGCTGATGAAAATGGTTGGAACTGGACACAACTTCGTTCTATAAACTATTATTTACAGCATTCAGATAGATGCAAAGACGAAGTTGGTCGTAAGGAAAATGATGGAGTTGCTTACTTTATGAGAGCATACTTCTATTATGTTAAAGTCAGAAGATATGGAGATGTACCTTGGTATGACCAAGTCTTAAATTCTGACCAAGATGAACTTTTGGCTAAAGCACGTGATGATCGTGAAGTTATTATGGATCATGTCATGGAGGACCTTGACAAGGCAATAAACATGCTTTCGTCAACCAAGAGTGTCTATTACGTAACGAAATGGACAGCATTAGCCCTTAAGACTCGTGCTGCTCTGTATGAGGGAACTTATCGTAAATGTCGTAATATGCCTAATGCAGAAAAGTATCTGAATCAAGTAGTTGATGCTGGTGAAAACTTTATCAAGAATAGTGGTTACAAACTTTATACAACAGGTGATACTCCTTATCGCTCCTTGTTTAATAGTTTGGATGCTTGTTCTGATGAAGTCATCTTGGCAAGAAGATATAGTTCTGATGCAAATGTAATGCATGGTGTTCCTTTTGCTATCAAGAATTCTCGCCAAGGTTTTACCAAGCGATTCATGAATCACTATTTAATGGCAGATGGCTCTCGCTATACTGACAAACAAGGCTGGGAAACAGATGACTTTGTAGCAGAAACTAGCAATCGTGACCCTCGTATGGCTCAAACAGTTTTATGCCCAGGTTACATTCAGAAAGGCGCAACAAAGGTGACAGCAAACAACTTAAATGCTCTAACAGGGTATCAACCGATTAAGTATATTGCAGAGTCTAAATATGATGGCGCAAATAAGGCATTTACAGATTGGTCTTTGTTTAGAACAGCAGAAGTTTATTTGAACTATGCTGAGGCTAAGGCTGAGTTGGGAACCTTGACACAAGGAGACTTGGATGTTTCTATCAACAAGATTCGTGATAGAGCGAAAATGCCACACTTGAATATGGCTGATGCAAATGCTAACCCTGACCCATTGATGATGGAGTATTATCCTAACGTGACAAAGAGTGGCAATACTGGTGTCATCTTGGAAATCCGTAGAGAGCGCACTGTAGAGTTGCCTTTGGAAGGTTTCCGCTTGTGGGATATTTTCCGTTGGAAAGAAGGTCAGCAGTTGACAAAACCATTCTATGGTTGCTACTTCCCTAGAGATGGTGAGTATGATATGGACAATGATGGTACAAATGACTTACTTTTATATACGGCGGATAAGGGAACTTTCAAGGGCACATCAAAGAAAATAGGAAAAGACTTGGATTTGTCGAATGGAACTTCTGGCTACATTTATCCATTCAAGCAGATTACAATTACTTGGGATGAGAACAGGGATTATCTTTGGCCAATTCCTGCAAGCGAAAGAGTCTTGACTGGTGGTAAGCTCACGCAGAACCCTGGTTGGACGGATAGTACGAATTTTAATTAAACTGATATGGTTAGTGGGCTAGTCCCACTAACCTCTAATATTATAATGAGATGAGAAATATCATTGTTACTTTGGTGAGCATGTTCTTTATATTGAACGTGTCTGCACAAAACAAAGGTTTTGATTTCCTTCAGAAAAAGATGTATGATGGGGGAAAGTCTAATTATGTGATGATTTTTGCACATCGCGGAAATTGGAGAGGCGCACCAGAAAACTCTCTTCAGGCATATAAGCAATGTATAGATGGTGGCATTGATGGTGTGGAGATTGATGTCCATATGACTAAGGATAGTGCCATTGTAATGATGCATGATGATACTGTGGATAGAACTACCACCGGTACGGGATTGGTTTCTGATTATACTTTGGAAGAAATTAAAAAACTGAATTTGAAATCTCCGATAGGTGTTATTACTCGTCAGAAAGTACCAACTCTAGACGAAGTCTTGGAGCTTTGTAAAGGAAAGGTATATATTCAGATTGATAAATGGCAACCTTGTAAGGAGAAAGTCTTAGAAATTATTCATAAGCACAAGATGCTGAAGCAGTGTATCTTCCGTGGTACTTTTAATAGTAAGGTATATGAGGAGAAATATGCTAAACTCTTGAAAGGGTGTATCTTTAGCCCAGTTGTTGTTTGTAATGGCAAAACTGATGACCAAAAGTTGGATGATTATATGAATCATATTAAGACTCCAATTATGAGCTTGTCTTTCAAGAGAGATGACTATCCTATCTTAAATCGTGCGGAAGAAATGAAGAAGCATGGCTATCGTATCTGGTATAACTCACTTTGGGATACTTTTAATGGTGGTCATGATGATGAGATGGCTTTGGATGATCCCGATGGAAGTTATGGTTGGCTTCTAGACAAAGGAGCAAACATCATCTTCTGCGATAACTCATTCTTATTGCTGGATTATTTGAAAAAGAAAGGAAGAAGATAATTTTTTTGCTTCTTTCGTGTAATACGTGTTAAATTTTAACTAACCAAAAATATGAAACAGAAAGTTTTATTATTGCTTTTAGCAATTGTATGCAGTGCAAATATCTTTGCACAAGACAGAGTTAGCAAGATTCGCGCTAAACTCTTGAATCGTGATGAGTCTTCAGTGATTGTGGCTTCACATCGTGGTGACTGGCGTAACTTTCCTGAAAACTCTTTGGAGGCGATAGACAATGCAATCAAAATGGGCGTTGACATTGTTGAGATTGATTTACAAAGGACAAAAGATGGCGTGTTGATATTGATGCATGACCCAAAGATAGACCGTACAACAACTGGTAAAGGTACCATTTCTGAGTTGACTTATGATTCTATTGCTAAAACTCACTTGAAGAATGGATGTAATATCCGCACTATCCATAGAGTTCCAACATTGGAAGAAGCTCTTGTTCATGCACGAGGTAAGATTATGTTGAATTTAGACAAGGCAGACAGATATTTCGAACAAGTCTACGAGTTGATGAAGAAGACTGGCACAACAAAGCAGATTATAATGAAAGGCACTAAATCTGCAGAAAAGGTAAAAGAACTATATGGAGAATATCTAAATGATGTTATCTATATGCCTATTGTGAATTTGGACAAGTCTAATGCAGAGCAGCAACTCAACAAGTTTATGAAGGATATGAATCCTGTGGCTTTTGAATTGTTGTTTAAGAGTGATGAGAATAAACTTCCATTGTCATTGCCAAAGAAAATGAAAGGTAAATCTTTGATTTGGTATAATACCTTATGGGATACTATGGCAGGAGGACATGATGATGATATGTCTTTACAAGACCCTAATAAGGGATATGGTTATCTCATAGATACTTTGGGAGCTAGAATTATACAAACAGATAGACCTCAGTACTTATTGGATTATTTGCGTTCTCGCAACCTTCATGATTAAATGTTATGTGGAAGAAAATCATAGATTATTATAAAATTCCAGAAGCAGCTATAGAACCGAGTACAGATAGTGCTCGGTTCAAAAAAATACGCCTTATTTCATTCCTTACTGCAACTTTGGGATATGGTATGTATTACGTTTGTCGTTTAAGCATGAATGTAATTCGTAAACCAATGGTTGATGATGGTGTTTTTACAGAAACTGAAATAGGTATCATAGGCTCTTGCTTGTTCTTTACTTATGCTATAGGTAAATTCTGTAATGGTTTTATAGCAGATAGAAGTAATGTGAAAAAGTTGATGTCAACAGGTCTTTTGATTTCGGCTTTGATAAACTTGGCGCTTGGATTCACCAATTCGTTTATCGTGTTCGCAGTACTTTGGGGTATCAATGGATATTTTCAATCTATGGGAGCAGCATCTGGAGTAGTATCACTATCCCGCTGGTTTGATGCATCAAATCGTGGTACTTATTATGGTTATTGGAGCGCAAGTCATAATTTAGGTGAGGCTATCACTTTCATATCCATTGCTATTCTTGCTACTAATTTTGGGTGGCGATATGGATTGATTGGAGCAGGCTTAATCGGCATTGCTTATTTTTTCATTATGCAATGGTTAATGAAAGATACACCTCAGAAGTATGGCTATTTATTAGAGGATGCGACTTCTAAAAAAGAAGAAAAGAATAAGGCTGATTTCAACGCAAGTCAGAAGACTGTCTTATGTAGTCCTGCTATATGGATTCTAGCTTTAGCAAGTGCGTTTATGTATATAAGTAGATATGCTGTAAACAGTTGGGGAGTCTTTTATCTGGAGACGATGAAGGGATATTCTACTCTTGACGCAAGCTTTATTATTTCCATCAGTTCTGTTTGTGGTATTGTAGGAACAGTTGCTTCAGGTTTAATCTCAGACAAATTATTCAAAGGATCTAGAAACATACCGGCTTTGGTCTTTGGCTTGATGAATGTTTTGGCGCTATGTTTATTCTTATTAGTACCAGGCGTTCATTTCTATATTGATGTTATTGCTATGGTATTATTCGGACTAGGAATCGGCGTTCTGATTTGTTTCCTCGGTGGTCTTATGGCCGTAGATTTAGCTCCTAAGAACGCAGCAGGTGCAGCTCTTGGTGTTGTCGGCGTGGCAAGCTACATTGGTGCCGGTATCCAAGACATTATGAGCGGTCTACTCATCGAGGGCAACAAGCATCTGGTAAATGGCGTAGAGACCTACGACTTTACCTACATCAATTATTTCTGGATTGGTGCAGCTTTGATGTCTGTACTATTGACACTTTTGGTTTGGAATGCGAAGCCAAAGACTGTTTAAGAAATAAACGAAGCTATCATCAAAATACTCTTCACTCTTCACCTTTCGGCCGGAAACCCCTGTGTTTATCGGCATTCCGAGGGGGGAAGAGTTGTTTTTATCTCTTCACCCACTCTTCACCACTCTTCACCTTCAGAAACGGAAATAGAGGCGAAAGACTGATAGATGGATTGCAAATCAGCCAGAACTGAAGGGTGAAGAGTGGTGAAGAGTAGGTGAAGAGTGCCCGAATACTCTTCACCCCTCGGAATGCCGATAAACACAGGGGATTCGGGGCTTTTGATGAAGAGTGAAGAGTATTTGGCAGGATGCCTATACAAAAACAAAATAAAGGAGGTTTCGATAACTGTTCAAGTAAAACAGCCGACTAGCGACACTTGCGCTAGTCGGCTGTTTGCAGTTTGCCAGTTGGCTGTTTATATTTTGCCAGTTGGCTATTTCCGGTTCTCGCATCAATCATCGCAAGTACTTACATCGACTATCGTAAGTACCTGCATCTATCATCGTAAGTACTTGCATTAATACACGCTATTTTGCTCGAAATGGGGTAAATTTACCACTTCGAGCAGAATAAACGCACGCTATTTTGCTCGAAATGGGGTAAAAATACCATTTCGAGCAGAATTTACTTAGCATTTACGAACCGATACTTATTTATCCAACACACTTAAATTCTGATAGAACCAGACGTTCATCTGATTGGCTCCACGATGATTCCAAGCATAGTAAGGAATCAGAGTCAACACATTGTTCTTGACAGATACGCCATTGGCACCCTCTTCCAGAATCTGGGCATCAGCCTTGATGGCCTTGACTGAGAAGGCTGGAGCACCCTTGGTCTCGGTGTTCTGAATGCTGTAGTTATCCACCACAGAGAAGGCAGGCTTCTTAGCCATAACGGCACGGAGCACTGGCTCGTTCTGATTATCCACAGCCTCAGCGCAATATACCAATGGTCCACGCTCTACGGCAACCTTGCCCTTATCATCAGCCACCTTGCCGTTAGCTACAACTGTACGGATAGGCATATCAAAATGGATGCGGATTACATCGCCCTTCTTGATGTTCTTGACAGGGAGATAACCCTTGTTGGCATCGAGATCAGCCTCTACAGCCTTGCCGTTTACGGTTACTGTGTAAGCAGGCTTCTCTGCATCGCTATACTTGTAAAGGTCGCTAGGTACTACCTGGTTGCGAACCCATCCAGGAATACGGACCAGGAGGTTGGCATTCTTTACACCGCTCTTCTTCACAGCAATCTTGATGTCGCCGTTCCAAGGATACTCGGTAGTCTCCTCCAGAACCACATCCTTGCCATTCACCTTGATGGTAGATGTATTACCGGCAAAGAGGTTTACATAGATGTTGTTATCCTTCACACCATAGAGATAACCTGGAACAGAAGGGATGAAGCGGCACAAGTTACTCGGGCAGCAGGCACATCCGAACCAAGGCTGGCGGGTGGTGTTGCCATCAGCATTGAAGGCATACTTGCCGTCGCTTGACAATGGGTTAGGATAGAAGAAACGACCGCCATCCATACTCATACCCGAGATGACACCATTATATAAGGTACGCTCCATGCAGTCGATATACTTGCTCTCGCCGTGAAGCAGGAACATGCGCTCGAAGAGGTAAACCATAGAGATGGCTGCACAGGTCTCGTTGTAGGCAGTCATGTTTGGCAACTCATAGTTATCACCGAATGCCTCACCGTCATGGCGGGCACCTACACCACCTGTAAGGTAATATTTCTTGCCAACGATGTTTTCAAAAATGCGGTCGATGACCTTCATATAGGCAGAATCCTTGGTCAGGGCAGCCACATCGGCAATACCGGCATACATATAGCCGGCACGAACAGCATGACCTACCGCCTCTTTCTGCTCCAGGATAGGAGCCTGGCTCTGAGAATACGGGTTGCGGATATGGGTCTTGCCACGATAGTCGAGCAGATACTTAGCCTCATCCAGATACTTCTTCTCACCGGTCAGGGTATAGAGACGAGCCAAAGCCATCTCTGCAATCTGATGACCCGGAACGATGGTAGCCTGTCCTGGTTTAGGTCCAACCTCCTTTACCACGCAATCAGCATAACGCTTGGCGATATTCAGGAACTTGGTGCTACCCGTAGCCTGATAGTGAGCGCAGGCTGCATCTACCATGTGACCGAGGTTGTAAAGCTCGTGGCTCGCCTCCTCGTCCTTGACCCAACGCTTATTTCCCGACCACTGGTGTGGATGCTTTGGGTTGATGGTACGGGCGGTATAGAGATAGCCATCTGGCTCCTGTGCCGCAGCTACCACATCGAGCACGCTGTCGATGTAAGCCTTCAACTTCTTGTTCGGATAAGTCTGTAGGATGTAGCTGGCACCTTCGATGGTCTTATAAACATCGGTATCATCGAAAGAGAATCCCATGAACTTGCTCACATCCCACTCCTTGGTATCCAAGCCCGGGTGGTTAGGATGCTGCAGGGTATAGGCAGCCATATCGAAATTCTTGTAACGGTGCTCGCTCTCACATTTGCTGAAAGCCAATGGCACGGTTACTTCTCGGGCAGCCTTCAGGCGGGCACCCCAGAAAGTATTCTGTGAAATCTTCACACTGGTGAAAGGAACCTGAGTAAATGGATAACCATTGCCCAATGTCTTTGCATTCTTCGCCATGGTTGGCACAACTACGGCTGCCGAAAGCAATACTGCTGAAATTAATCTCTTCATTTTCAAATAGGTTTTATTAATTTTATATTATTGTTTGTTATTTCGGTTGCAAAGATAAGAAAACTTTCCGACTATAGTGTATAATAAACAATAAAAAAGCAGGTAATTATCAGTCAAACACCTATATTTATATCATATTTAACGCTTTTTTTTGTTACAATCGTTTTTTTATCTTACCTTTGCAGCCAAATTAGAAATACAATAATATATCAAATATGAATCATCTTCCATACCGTGCCATCGCCCTTGATCTGGATGGCACCCTGACCAACCACGACAAGGTGGTTACCCCGAAAACCCGCGAAGCGCTGCTCCAGGCAGAAGCCGAGGGTGTTGTTATCATCCTTGCTTCAGGCAGACCGACCTACGGCATCGAACCGGTGGCGGAATGCCTGGAACTGGATAAGCGAGGCGGATACATCCTATCTTATAATGGCGGCAACATCGTGAATGCCAAGACTGGCGAAAAACTCTTCGCCCAGTTCCTGCCTGATGAGGTGATACCTATATTATATAGGTACGCGAAGGAGAAGAATCATGCCCTGCTGGGATATGCCGGCAACGAGATTATCACCGAGATGCCCGACGACCAGTATGTGAAGGAAGAATCGCGTATCAACAAGATGAACATCCGAAAGGTAGAAAACCTGTTCGAAGCCCTGGAGCCTCACCCTACCAAGCTCCTCATGACAGGCGACCCGGCAGATATGCTCAAGGCAGAAAACGAGCTTTCTGAGATTCTGGGCGACAGGATGGACATCTTCCGTTCAGCCCCATTCTTCCTGGAACTGGTTCCTAAAGGCATCGACAAGGCTAAGTCCCTGCTCCGCCTTCTGTCGAAAATCAATCTCACCCCAGCCGATATGATTGCTTTCGGAGATGGCTACAACGACCTGAGCATGCTGAAACTGGCAGGCATGGGTGTAGCCATGCAGAATGCAGCACCAGAGGTTAGAGCCGAAGCCGACTACATCACGCTTTCAAATGAAGAAGATGGCGTAGCTGCAGCTTTGGAACATTTCTGTAAAAAGTAAAAAGGTAAAAAAGTAAAAAGGTAAAAAGAAACTAGGGAGATTATACCCCGCTAGGCTTTTTTACCTTTTTACTTTTTTACCTTTTTACTTTTCAACAATCAGTCCACCCTTAGGCTGCATTTCCACCTTCAGGTTTCCCTTCTTATCCACCTTTACGGTCTTCATCTGAGAAACAGGCCAAAGAGCTTTCTTGTCCTTGCTGGCAGTTTCATGATAATAGGTAACGCTCTTACCGGCAAGCATTGGCAGATTCAGGGTGAGCTTCATCACCTGGTCGGTGCCGTTCAAACCGGCAACATACCATTTATCACCATGGCGACGGGCAACAACGGCATATTTTCCAGGATAACCGGCGATGAATTTGGTCTCATCCCAGGTAGTAGGAACGCTCTTCAGGAAATCAATCTCGTGCTGAGGAAGCTCAGAGAGATTATTCGGATAGATGGCGATACATTGGATGGCAGCCTGGTTCATGATAGCCGAAGCCATCTCGAAAACATCAGTAGTATAACGGCGATGACGACTCTTGTTATCCTTAGAGAGATACTTGTTCATGATGGTACCACCCCAATCCATCGCAGCCACGGCGTTGCGGCAGAATGGATGCATGGTCAGTTCGAAAGCCTCCTGCTTGGCATGATACTCAGAGAAGAATACATTCTCCGAAGCCAGTACAGCCTCGCTCGATACATAGTTTGGATACATACGCTCCCAACCTCTTGGCAGGGTGCAACCATGGAAGATAACCTGAATGCCATAATCGTTGGCATCGCTGAGGATGTCTTCATACTGCTGCATGGTATGCTGCTTGTCGCCACCGAAGAAATCTACCTTGATGCCCTTGATGCCGATACTCTTCATCCAGGCCAGCTCCTTCTTGCGGGCCACGATGTTATCCATGATGCCACGAGGACCCTGAGGTGCATCGTTTGCCACACCATTGGAATTATACCAGAGCATCAGACTCACATTCTTGCTCTGCGCATACTTGCTCAACTCTGCTATCTTGTCTCTACCAATCTGGGTATCCCAGAGCGCATCAACCAGCACATATTCATATCCCATGGTAGCAGCCAGGTCGATGAACTGCTTCTGGTCGTTATAGTTGCAGGATTCATCCTGCCAGATGAGCCAACTCCAGGTATACTTGCCTGTTCCGTATTTCCGGGAAGCCTCGAATCTAGGCTCTACTACATCGTATGGAATGGTGGTCTCTACCAATGGCTTCAGATCAGAACCCACGGTAATGGTACGCCAAGGAGTGGAACCCGGAAGAATGAAGGCGCCCGATGTAGAACCGATGCCATCTGCCTCCTTCTCCATTGGGAAGGCAATCTGATAACCCTTAGCAGCATCGTAATCGCTGATGTGACAACCCGGATAGTTGCCGTGAGTACCAGTCTCGCTGACCAAAACCCAGCCATCGCCGCCTACCTTGAAGAGGCAAGGGAAAGTATAGCCATGGCCATAACCCGACTTGGCTGTAAGAGGCTGATCCACCTTATAATCCTCCTCATAACTTGGTTTGGTACGGGCAAAACCGATGAGCGGATCCGACTGTGGACAGAGGTAAGTAGTGGTTACCTTAGGAAGATTGAAGGCAGTCTTCTCCTCATTCACGATGAGATGCTGAGCCTTCAGTTGATCAAAAGTATAACGGAATGCCACATCGTTGTTGCTTACATTGAAAGTAATCGTCATTGGCTGCTTCTTACCGTTGATGTATGTCACGTTGAGCTGGTTGGCATGATAATCTACATGCGAAAACTTGGCGGTGCGGAGGTCATAGCTCTTCTCCACCTTTATCTCATTCTTGCCCTGATAGGTCAAGTCCTGACTGAAATCGCCTACATTGGCAAGGAGTCCGAGCTGTGATTCCTCCATCATTCGCTTGCCTGCATAGTCGATGGAATAATAGAGTTTACCATCGCGGTCTTCTACCACGACATTCAACTTACCATCAGGAGAACTGACAGCATTCTTCTCTGCGTATGCACCGATGCTCGCCATCAATGCCAGCGCTACTGCTAAAACGTTTTTCTTCATTTCAAGATAAAAGTAATTAGTTTATTTGTTACTATGTTTTTATGCCGCAAAGTTAAGCAATATTATCGAATAAACAAAAATTAAACCGAATTATTTTGTACTTTCTTCAAATAATAGTAACTTTGCACGAAATAAACTATACACATATCAGCAGTTATGTTACAACTTGACAATTTCTATAAGGCTCGCTTCGTGCTGAGCAAGGTAATAAGAAAGACTGAGCTGGTTCACACGCCAAGAATCAACCCAGAGAGTGATGTTTATTTGAAGCCAGAGTGCCTGCAGAAGACCGGTTCGTTCAAGATTCGTGGTGCTTACTATAAGATTTCACAACTCACCGATGAAGAAAAGGCGAAGGGTGTGATAGCCTGTTCTGCGGGCAACCATGCACAGGGTGTAGCGCTGGGAGCTACAGCCATGGGCGTCAAGAGCCTCATCTGTCTGCCAGAAGGTGCTCCTATCTCCAAGGTAGAAGCAACCAAGCGACTGGGTGCTGAAGTCTGTCTGGTACCTGGCGTTTACGATGATGCCTACCAGAAGGCGCTGGAACTGAGAGATGAGCATGGCTACACCTTCGTTCATCCTTTCGATGATGAGAATGTCATCGCCGGGCAGGGCACCATTGGTCTGGAGATTCTCGACCAGTTGCCAGATGTAGAAGCTGTCGTCGTTCCTGTAGGTGGCGGCGGACTTATCTCTGGTGTAGCCTTTGCCATCAAGTCGCTGAATCCTAACGTCAAGGTATATGGTGTTCAGGCAGAAGGAGCAGCAAGTATGGTCCAGAGTCTGCACGATCATAAACAGGAGAAGTTGCCTTCTGTAGCAACCGTAGCCGATGGTATTGCCGTAAAGGAACCGGGCAAGATTACTTTTGAAACCTGCTCCAACTATGTTGACGAAATCGTAACCGTGAGCGAGGATGAGATTTGTGCAGCCATCCTGAAACTCATAGAGAGTGAGAAGATGGTAGCCGAAGGCGCCGGTGCGGCCAGTGTGGCAGCCGTGATGTACAACAAGGTTCCGGTGAAGGGCAAGAAAACCATCTGCGTGGTAAGCGGCGGTAATATCGACGTAACCATTCTGAACCGCGTCATCACCCGTGGTCTTGCCAAGAGTGGCCGTCTCTGCACCATCGAGATGGAACTGGATGACAAACCGGGCGAATTGGTAGAGGTCTGCTCTGTCATCGCCGGATTGGGCGGCAACATCACCGGTGTTCACCACGACCGTTCTGCCAACCGCAACAAGGTGAATGCCTGCGTGCTCCGCCTGACCATGGAGACTCGCGACGAGGAACACGTAAAAGAAATCAAGGAGGCTTTGGAATCAAAGGGATTCCATCTCTGGATAGTATAATATTTAATGTTGAATGGTTAGTGTTCAATGTTTAGTATTAAGTGTTAAATTATAAATTGTAAATTGAAGATTATGAACGCAATTCACACAGACAATGCGCCTGCAGCTATCGGTCCATATAGCCAGGCTATCGAAGTAAATGGTTTTGTTTTTGCATCTGGTCAGATTCCTATCGACCCTGCAACAGGCAATTTCGTAGAAGGCGGCATCAAGGAGCAGACTCGCCAGAGCCTCACCAACGCCCAGAACATCCTGAAGGCAGCAGGTACCGACCTTTCTCATGTGGTTAAGACTACAGTTTATCTGAACAACATGGATGATTTCGCAGCCATGAACGAGGTTTATGCCGAGTTCTTCAGCCAGCCATATCCAGCTCGTTCTGCCGTAGCTGTAGAGAAGTTGCCAAAGGGCGCCCTCGTAGAGGTTGAGGTTTTGGCAGCCAAGTAATTCTTCCTTTTTTCTATCAGGAAGTAAACATTCAAGGTGAAAATATTCTTTAGATGGTATCAAGCATTACATTAAAGAATCTGATTATAGGCTATCGTTCGAAGCATCAGCTCCGGGCGATAGCCTCACCTGTTCATGCCTCGCTCCAAGCCGGTGAACTGACCTGTCTCATCGGAGCCAACGGAGTGGGCAAATCTACCTTACTCAGAACTTTAGCCGGATTTCAGCCAGCGCTTGATGGCGAAATTCTGATTCAAGACAAATCCCTTTCTGATTTCTCTGCCCAGGAACTCGCCAGAGAAATCAGCATCGTTCTCACATCGAAGACAGGCCATGCCCAGTTCTCAGCTGAAGAGATTGTTGGCATAGGCCGTTCTCCCTATACCGGTTTCTGGGGCACATTATCAGCTGCCGACAAGCAGATTGTTGCCGCTGCTCTTCAGGAAACGGGCATTCAGCATCTTGCCCAGAGAAACATCAGCGAACTGAGCGATGGTGAGCGCCAGAAAGTAATGATAGCCAAAGCCTTGGCGCAGCAAACCCGCATCATCATCCTGGACGAGCCTACCGCCTTCCTCGATTTCCCCAGCAAGATAGAAACCCTACAAATGCTCCGCCGTCTGGCGCACGAACAGCATAAATCCATATTACTATCAACCCATGATGTAGAGTTGGCGCTCCAGCTCTCCGACCGTCTCTGGCTGATGGAAGAAAGCCGTTTCTCTATCGGCACTCCTAAAGAGTTGGCTGTCGATGGTTCCTTATCCAGATTCATCAATCGTGACGGCATCCGATTCAACCAGGATTCCCTCCGCATCGAAATCAAATGAGTTTTCGTAATTGATTTTTTCTATGGTTGCACGCAAGCACATGAAGAAAAATTCTCAAGTGGCTCAGTTTGCTAACTCAAGTAGCTCAATCTGCTAACTCAAGTAGTTCAGTCAGCGAGTTCAGACGTCTCAGTTAGTTGATGCAGACGTCTCGGTAAGCCTACGGATACGGCTCCGTTAGCCTACACAGCCATATCTGTAACCCGATGCAGTCATATTCGTAACCCAGCGCAGTCATATTCGTAACCCAGCGCAGCCATATTTGTAACCTAACGCAGCCATATTCGTAACCCAACGCAGCCATATTCGTAACCCAGCGCAGCCATATTCGTAACCCAACGCAGCCATATTCGTGAATAAGTTTTAGATAATTATCTATCATCCATCACGATTTACATACACCACGCACATTAATACACTAATATACAGATACTTAAATAGCGTGACAGATACTCCGGAAACGGGAATATCCATCACGCTATCCATCACGATTTGGGGTTATCCATCACGATTTTCTCACTACCAGATACCGCATTCCGTCGTTGAAACGCTTGCGATGGATAGTTGGCATCTGAGAAAGCTTGCGGCCGAAGGCTATGAGACTGTTCAACTTCAACGATGAACCGATGTGACTCTTCAGCTCTTGGAAAATCTCGGCTGCCGTAAGATACTCACCCTGTTTGGCATCATCGGTCAGGTCGAAATAGAGATCGAAATACTGGTCTACCGGAGAAACTACCTCAAACTTCCTGTTGTTCGCCATAATCAGTCGGGTCTGCTCCGTATCAAAATAAGTCTTCTCGCCTGCCCGTAATGCAGAAAGCGCCTGCGCATAGAGCTGTTCATAATTCGGACGCTGACTCACATCGATAGGCCCCGTGAGCTCCACACCCAGAAAACGGCGATTACCGGAAGGATCGGAGAGGATATCCTCCATATTGCTCGTAGCGATAAAAGACGCCATTCTCGGAAATTCCTGTACATGACTGCCATAAGGAGGCTTTATCTTGACACTCGGCAACTGGATGATGTTCTTCAGGAATCCCTGCTGCACCTGAGGAGAAATCTGGTTGAACTCATCCAGGTTGATAACCAGCGACTGGCACATCGCCTGAAGCACCTGCCGTTTCTCTGACAATACGAGATTATCATTATACCCCCATTGCAACTCCGGCGGAACCAGAGACCGGCAGAAAGTACTCTTGTTGTAGCCCTGCTTGGAGATGAGAAGTGGTGCCACAGAGTTGCCGTATTTGCGATGACTGTAAGCACGCCACTGGTCAACCATCGCCAGGAACCATGTATAGAACCAATCCTCCCAATAAGGATTATCAGTAGGCACCGTGCGCGCCAAGGCACGGATATGATCCTTACCGTTCCACTTCCCCTCACACTTGAACAGGAAGTTTTCTACAGGATTATAGGTAGAAAGAAGATCCGACTCCAGATAATTGCGCACATCCTTGATACTCACACGGATGTTGGCGAGCTGTACCTCCAGCGTCATACGCTTCTGCACACGGGCATCTACAGGCTGATAGCCCCAATAATCCTTTTCCTTCGGTCTATATTCTGTGCATTTCATTACCGAATTATAACGGAAATCATATTTCTTACACAGAAATCCGATCATACTCATGATATTGTCACTCAACTCCTTACGGTCGTTATCCACACCTCCGGAAGAGTGATCAGCCTCCTTCTCATCAACGCTCTTCACAGGTTTTTCTGCGCCATGAAAGACTTCATTCAACGTCAGGGGCAAGGCATCTTCACGATAATAAGGAAAAGAATCTCTTGTCATCAGGAAATCGGAAAAGATAGAAGGCTCGGGCATCTGCATCTTTGCCTTTACTAGCGTCTGATAAAGCGGAGCAAAGGTCAGGAAGGCCTGCTTGTAAATTCTGTCGGCAGCAACCTCCTCATCAGGTAACGTCCCTTTTGCCAGCGCATATTTCGCCAAAACATGCAGACTGATGCCATCGGCTCCCACAAAGGCTGCAAGAGTAGAAGGCAGACTGGCTACTTTCTGCTTGATAGCATCCACACCTCCATCCTCATTTATATCAACAAACGTAAGCAGCAGAACGCCGTTGTTTTTCTTCAACTTCAGGAGTCCATTCTCCGATTTCTGAAATTCTGCCGCAGGGTGAACATGCATCCAGGTTGGCATATCCTTATACCCATCATAACCATTCATAAGATAAGGTACATATTCACGGAAGTTCTCCACGGTATTCCTGGCGTCATCGTTTACGATGCGCCCCAGAAAACGTTCCAGACTCTTGGTACTTACCAGGAGCTGGTTCTTTTTATTTCTATGTGTTATGGTAAATTTCATTGTCTGTTATTTTAAAAAGTTTACCGATATGAAACAGTTTGGTTCATACCATGAAACAGTTTGGTTCAAGCGGAGAAACACTCTGTTTCACCCTGTGGAACAAACCGATACGTCGCATTCCCGCTGTGGATACATCGGCAGGGGATTCTGCTTTATTCGTAAACGAATCCGATTTCTTCTGCATAATGATCATAGGCAGGTTCCCCATAACCATATTCAGCAAAGACCTTCTTCACCTGCTCCTGCATTTCCGGCGTAAGATGTTTCTCCCCCCGATGTACACGATAATAGGTAGTACGGTTGCCCAGAACATCCATGACGCGGTACTTGATGGTCTGCATTTCGACATGTTTTACCTGGTCGTAGAGATGGGAAAATCCCCATGCTGCCTTGAACTGGTACACACGCATGAAATGGGAACAAGATGCATGGAGGTTAGCATCGGGATAAACAGCATTTCCGGCAGTAACATCATCGGGTTTGAACTTTGCCGAGATGAATCGGATGCATTCTGCTGCCCGAGGACAATCGGCATTGAAGCAGTACATCCAATGATAATCTACCAGACTTTTGATAAACGCAGGATCATTAAGTTTTAATTCCATAAAAAAAATATTTAAATTAAACATTAGGTTTCGCAGTGGTTATTGCCATTGTGGAATCTGTGTTGTCAACACTCCGCAAAGATACAAAATTTTAAAGCCAGATGCAAGCTTTGTCCCGAAAACTTTCATCTTTGTCCCGAATCACGTGCATAAAAAAAGCACTTTCAGCAAGAAGATAAGCTGAAAGACGTGATGGATAAAGGCAAACGTGATGGATAGCGTGATGGATTTTGTAAACATTTCGTCCATCTATCACGCTACACAAAAGATACAACCACCTCATTATCAAACGATTAAAGATTTAAAAAGAGGAAACGTGAGGGATGTGATGGATAAAATGAGAAAAAAACTTAGCGCAAGCAGAAAAAATGATTTTGCACTCAAGTTTTGCATATTCAGAATGAGCCGATAAATGAGCCGATAAATGAGCCTCCATCCAATCGACAAACAGCCGAGATTAACGTAAAAAACATTAAAAACGACAAGATTCTCTGAGAAAAGCATTGCCTTATCCTAGGAAATGTGTAAAATCCAGTATATCGAAACCTAGGAAACGTGTAAAATCTGGCACATCAAAACCTAGGAAACGTGTAAAATCTAGCACTTTGAAAGCTAGGATACGTGCAACAACAAGAATACCAAGAAGTTATGAGACGTAAAATCTATAGTCAATTATTAAGATGGAAATCAGACGATAATGGGCAGAACGCATTACTCATTGATGGGGCACGACGAATTACCTATCGACTCCTTACGTCATTCACACCTCAGACTTAGCGGAAAAAGATGGGATAGTATATCTGCCACTCTATATGACACCCCTGCTATAAACCAGAGCTAGAAGAGGGCGTGCAAAGACTATATCTTGCACACCCTCTTCTTTTTTCCGATTCCTACAATATCTCCAACTGATCCTTTACTGCCTTATAGCAGCGGCGGGAAACCGTGATTTCCTCATGGTCGAAAGGAGGAGAAAAGATGCAGCGGAGCGTATAGTTCTCGATGCAGAGAAGATAATCGAGATTGATGATGCAATCCTGACGAACCTGAGCCAGAGAAGGCGACATGGAAAGGATGGTCTTTGCCGTGGCCTGCCTCTTCAATTTATAAACCTGCCCATTCGACAACTTCAACTGCCAAAGATGAGTAGCCTCATCAAAAGTGCAACTGAACACATCATCGGGCTTCAACATCAATAAACCCGAAATGGTCTGAATGGCAAGACGCTTGGCTGCTGTTCCCAGCATCCCATTCATTCCCGAAAAATCCTGAGCCTTCTGAGAAGCCAAGGCTGATTCAGAAGGACAGGAAGAGGACTCTGGAACGGAAGAAGCATCTTCATCCACATCATCTCCATCTTTCATTTTCTGCCGGATTCGGTCTACCACCAGTTCAAACTCATCCTGCTGATAAGGTTTCAACAGGAAATCGAAGGCAGAGGCTCTGAGCGCATCAATCATATACTTATCGAAGGCGCTGTAAAATACTACGATAAGTTCCATCGGAATTTCATCTCTCAGAGATTGCAACACCTCAAAACCCGTCTGTCCAGGCATTTCGACATCGATGAACAGCACATCGGGCTGTATGCTCATCACCAGATTCTTTGCCGATACCGCCGAAGAGGATGTGGCAATCACCTCAAAATCTTCCAGAGTTGCCAAATCATCCTGCAACCTGTGGATGCTCTGTGGTTCATCGTCCACAATCACAACCTTAATTCTATCTTGCATGTTATTTCGTTTTAAATTCTTATGAAAAGTTTCTTACTTAAAGACATTATAATCGTAATTACATGGAACTCCGATACTTACACATATTCCTCTATTCCTGGTACCACCCTCCTCTTCTGATGCTCCTCTGTTGCTCTGCATCTTGAAAAACATCTTGCGTTCGTTGCTTGCATTAAGCATTTCGATGGTACTGTTCAGAATTCTCAATCCGGTTCCCGTACTGGCAGCACAATTTTTCTTTTTCTTGCCAACGGTACCCGAAACTCCACATCCGTTGTCTGTAACATCTATGCGGAGCATATCGTCCTCAACCCAGATGTTTACATCCAGCAAAGGCTTATCTTCCGTCTCTTTCATTCCCACAAAAGCATGTTTCAAAGCATTCTCTACAGGAATCTGGATAATCATAGACGGCAGCATGAGCTTCATATCCACATCCTTGGCAACATGGAACTGAGGCATCGGAAGGAACGGATTGGTTTCATGGCGAAGAGTAGAATAGCTCGTCACCATCTGCAGTTCCTCTTCCAAACTTACCGCCATCTTATCGCAAGAAAGCAAGTAGGCACGCAGTACCTGTATCAGGAGCTGAAGCGGTTTGACATTAACCCCCTTCGGAAGATTAGATACGAAGATATTGAGCACATTAAATACAAAATGAGGCGAGAAACGATTGCGCACATTCTCCATCTTCAGAGCCATCATCCGGTTCATCTCCTCATGATGCTGATGCTTGCTGCGCATCCATTTGTAACGGATGAAAGCGATGAGAGCCAACACGCTCATTACCAGCAAGCCGATAATCAGGAGCAGGATGACTCTAAAGGATCTTACCTCTGCTTGCGTGGTGCTAAGGGATAAATCACGTCGAACGATGGCCGTATCCTGCTTGAATCTCAATTCATTCTCCTGAACATTCGAAACCATCGTAGCGTTACGGAGCGAATCGTCGTACTGATTCATCAGTTTCTGATATTGCAGAGCCTTGGCATATTGTCCCTTGCGCTCACAAAGAGCCGCCAGTCCCTTATGATAAAGGTAAAGATAATTAGGCGACATCTTGGAGAGATCGTATGGCTTGTTCAAAATCTCAGTAGCCTTCGCCAGACTATCCTGCTTCAGAGCCAGAGATGCATTCAACCCATCCACATAGAATTGCACATCGCTCTGCATGGAGGGCTGGGCAAAGAAGAATTTCGTGGTAAGAGTCAGATATTTCTGTGCAGAATCCAACCGGTTGAGCTCCAGATAAGTCTGTCCGAGATTAGCATCAACAATAGCCGTCGCCAGGGGCTGTTCCATCTGCCGTGTAGCCTTTTGAGCCTTCAGAAAGCATTTCAGAGCCTCAGCCGGTTTTTCCTGACTGCTGTACACATTTCCCCAACTGTTGTAAAAGAAATGAACATCTTTCGGATTCTTTGGCGGATACAGGCGTTCAGCCTTCTGGAAATAATGATGCGCCAGCTGATAGTTCTGCAAATCATTATAAACCTGTCCCAGTCCTGAGAGAATACTGTTCTGGGCTTCATGCTGATTCAGAGAATCTGCCAGGAAATAGGCACGGCGATACCAGGAAGAAGCATCCGCCAGCTTACCCATCTGTCTTGACGCATCGGCAATATTGATACATACATCAATTGCCTCGCCGCAACTGTCAAGGTTCATGATTTCATGATAAGCTTTCTCATAATAATTCAAAGCCTCCTTCCTCTTGCCGGAAACCAGCAAAAGTATGCCTTGCAGATTATCAGCATAAGAAAGAATTCTATTATCAGGAGTTTGTTTGCAATAAGCGTTAACCGAATCTATCAACGACTGGCATTGGGCATCAGCCCCCTTCATATAATAACATTTAGCTATTAATATTTTTTTCCATTGATCGCTTTTATCGGGATTACCTTCACATTTGAAATTTCTTATCAGCATGATCATCGAATCTGGATGACTCTGCATGAGAGATTGGTGACCGGACACAAATTCATCGATATCTTTATGCCACGACTCATCACCCTTCTGCCGATGAGAACAAGCGGCAAACAGCAGCATCAGAACGAATAGCCACAGAAGGCACAGTCCGTTCTTAATCTGCATCGTCATTATCTTTCTATATACACTTACCATGATAGACTATTTAAATGAATTTATGTTTCAGTTGCGAAAGTACAACAAAAAATCCAAATAGACAAAAAAATAACTGAAAAACTCATTTTTTATATAAAATATGAACTAAAACGCGTTTAAATGTGTATCTTTGTAGCATGGAAATGCATTTATTCAAAAATATAGAACTAAATAATATACCTGAAAGGATGAACAATCCATTCAGCTACGAACCTCATCCGCTCTGCATCGAAGCATGCAAGGAGCTGCAGGCTGAACTCTCACAGCGAAACGACTGGCGGGAGGAAATAGACCGTGGAAAGATGTTCGGCATACTTATCGTAGAAGCCGACAACAGTAAGATTGGCTATCTGAGAGCTTATAGCGGACAGATTGGCGGCAGAAGCGACTGGGAAGGTTTTGTGCCAGCCGTTTTCGATTATCTTCAACCCGACGGATATTTTAAGGTACATGAGGCTGAGATTTCGGAAATGAACCAGCAAATCAGACAGTTTGAAGCCAACGAAACCCTGATAAAGGCGAAAAGCCTGATTGATGATTTGCAGCAAAAGCGCCAGGAAGTTATCGCAAACTATCAGACAAAGATAAAAGAAGCAAAGGAAAAGCGAGATGCAAGGCGCCAGGAAGCCCTTTCGGCAGGAACGCCCCTGAGCGAGGAAGAGGAGAAAGCAATGATAAAAGAGAGCCAGTTTATGAAGGCAGAACTGAAGAGGCTGAAAAAGTCGATAAACGAAAAGACGGCGTACGAAACGCTATATGAAAACTACGAAAAGGATTTGAAAAGTGCGAAACAGCTCCGCAAACAGTTATCTGAAGAACTTCAGCAATGGCTGTTTTCGAAATTTCAGATGCTGAATGCGGAAGGAGAAACCAAGGATCTGCTGGAGATTTTCAAGGACGAGGCGATTAAGATTCCACCTGCCGGAAGTGGAGAATGCTGCGAGCCGAAACTCCTGCAATACGCTTACCAGCATGGCTACAAGCCTCTGCAGATGGCGATGTTCTGGTGGGGAGAGAGTCCGAAAGAAGAAATCAGACATCATCTTCAGTTTTATCCTGCCTGCAACGGAAAATGCAAACCGATACTACATTGGATGCTGCCTAAAACAGTCTTTGAAACCCAACAGACCGAAACTACTATATATAATAAGGTGGAAACGCTCTACGAAGACCGTGAACTGGCAGTCATCTATAAGCCCGAAGGTTTACTCTCGGTTCCGGGGAAAGATGCAGCCCAGCCTTCCGTCTACGCTCTGATGCGCAGGAAATATCAGGAAGCTACCGGTCCGCTCATCGTCCATCGTCTGGACATGGCAACAAGCGGACTGATGATTATTGCCAAGACCGAATTTGCCTATCATCGCCTGCAGAAGGAGTTTCTGAATCATCGGGTTCAGAAGAAATACGTAGCCATCGTTTGCGGAAAAGACAAGGAATCGTGCAACCGGATTCTGAAAGAAGCTGAAGGCAGAAGAGGTTACATCTCGCTCCCCCTGATAGCAGATTTTCTAGACCGTCCACGCCAGATGGTAAACCGCGAACAGGGCAAGGAAGCCATTACAGAATACGAGGTTCTAGAGCGTATTGACGATACCCATCTTCGCCTGGCGCTCTATCCTAAAACGGGCAGAACGCACCAGCTGAGAGTGCATTGTGCCCATCAGGAAGGTCTGAATGCCCCTATCATCGGCGATCCGCTCTACGGCAACGAGCCGGCAACAAGACTGCATCTTCATGCAGAGGAAATCACATTTGAGCACCCGATGACGGGAAAGAAGATGACTATAACAAGAAAGGCTGATTTCTAAAGTTTATACAAAGAACATCACGATAACCTGAGCTATCACCACTCTGATAAACATGCCGAGCGGATAAACCGTAGCATAACTGATACTTGGCGTATCGCCGTCGAGCGTCTCGTTGGCGTAAGTCAAAGCCATCGGATTCGCCATACTTCCACAGAGGATTCCGCAGATACTGCCGAAGTCATACTTCTTGGTCTTCAGTATGATGAGACCTACGATAACCACAGGCACAACCGTGATAAGGAAACCGATGCCTACCCACATCAAACCTTCCGGACGGACTACCGTCTCGAAGAACTGTCCACCAGCCGCCAATCCCAGGCAACCGAGATAGAGGGCAAGACCCAGTTCTCGCAGCATCAGACCCGCACTTCGCGTCATGTAAGAGATGAAATGCACACGAGGCCCCAGCGCACCAATCAGAATACCCATCACGATAGGACCGCCGGCAATACCCAGACGCACAGGAGCCGTCATTCCAGGAATATCCAGAGGAATGGTTCCTACGGCAAGACCGAGAATGATTCCGAGGAAGATGGCGCCGAGGTTCGGCTCGTTCAGGGTCTTTACGGCATTACCCAGGAACTGTTCTACATGGTCGATACTCGTAGGATCGCCAACTACCGTCAGTCGGTCGCCGTACTGCAGACGGAGGTCATCTGTAGCAAGCAGACGGATATCACCACGAAGCACTCGGCTCACATTCACGCCATAGGAATTTCGCATCTGCAGACTGCCCAGACGCTTGCCGTTCAGTCCCGGACGGGTAACAACGATAATGCGGCTT
>ULVB01073734.1_pt1 | contig 28401 bp, 39 predicted proteins | sample 1959071 | NCBI WGS metagenome assembly ULVB01 (sample SAMEA4835776, study PRJEB28245) | human gut metagenome | biome: gut microbiome; material: fecal sample | place: Denmark | collected 2008 | reverse complement strand
AATAAAATAATTATTAATGCTTATGAACCTACTAGTGGTAAAATATTTATAACTAGACTTACTCTTGATGAACTTATTGTTCTTGATGGATTATATAAAAAATTATATGATATTGATGCTCGTATTTCAGAAAATTCAGAAGATGTTAAAAGATTTATTGATAATTATATAGAATTTGTTGAAGATTCTTCTACTATTAATATTGAAGAAAATGACAATCTTAAAACTGTTTTAGATTCTATGACTGATGATGATGAAAAAGTAAAATATAAACAAGTATTTGATAGAATTATAAAAGGTGCTTATGGTAAGAATGTTAAAAGAAGAAGACATAATGGAACAAATAGTAATAGATATATTTATCAATATCCTGTTCTTAAAAGAAATCTTAAAAAAGAAGTTAGAGACCGTTTTATTGATAAAGAAAGAACAGAAGCTATTCGTTGGATAAAAAATAATACTAAAACTGTTAAAACTGAATATTATTATCAAGAACTTGATAAAGCTAATGCTAGTGGTAAATCTAGAGAATGGATTTTAAATAATCATACTTTTAATCCTTATACTAATACTTTTGAACCTTTACGTATTTGGACTACATTAAAGCCTTCAAAAGCTGTAGAAGATAAATATAAAATTAATGCTAAACCTGTATTTTATAATCGACGTCGTAAACCATATGATAGTACTATTAATAAGAATTATAAAAAGTATGGTCATAATTATAATGGTAATGGTCAATATGCTTTAAATGAATTTCGTAATCCTTATGAAATTAGAGCTGTTGAATTAATGCAAAAATATATTCAAGAATTTTCTACTACTAATTTTAGTTCTAAACTTTATTATGATACTAATAGAGCTCCAATGAATATTAAAGCTCAAAATAATATTAAAAATATAGTTAATTCTTTACTTGCTGTATTTGGTATTGATTCACGAGTTGCCCCCGATAGAGGATTGAATGATAATGTAGACTTTATTCATGATAAAGATGTTCCTAATCCATTAATGTCTGATCCTATTAAAAATTATCAGAAAAGTGCAGGTAAACCTCCTGTTAAACTTGAAAATGAAACTGATGAACAATATAAAACTAGACTTGATGCTTATCATGAAAAAGTAAAAAAGATTGATGCATTTAATAAAGAATTACATAAAAATCTTGCTGATAAAGATTATAAAAGTGTATTTGAAAAATATATTCTTCGTGCTGTTGATGTTCAATATAAAGAACAAGCTAAAACATACATGTATATGTTGATGGAATATTATAAAAAATATAAAGATGGTTATCAAACTAATTGGGCAGGTAATTTACGTAAAGATTATAAACTTAGTACTGATGATGCAAATCTTTATAAACGTCAAGAACTTGAACGTACTATAAGACATTTTGAAATATTAGCTAATCGTATATTTAATAATCAATTCAAACCTAAAACTGGTTATGATAGATTTGCTGCACTTATGCAAAATATGACTTCTGCTAAATTTATGATGTTTAACTTTAAAGGTGGTATTAGTAATATTCTTATTGGAGAATCAAATATTTTATATGAAGCTGCCGCATCACAATATTTTAATCATAAACAATTACTTAATGCTAAAGGAGAATATTTTACTGATATACATAATATAATGCTTGGTGTTAATAAAGATACTTCTTTATCTTTTGTTGATGGATTTATTAAATTATTAAATATTGTTGATAAAAAAGGTGTTCAAGAAATTAGAGAAAGTAGTATTAGTATTATAGATTGGATGAAAAATGCTAGAGATTTTGCTTATAGTCCACAAACAGCTGGAGAACATTTTATGCAAAATACTACATTACTTGCTATGGCTCATAGTAATAAACTTCTTAAAACCGCTAATGGAGTAAAAATTGTTGATGAAAATTATTATAGATATCTTTCTGAATTTGCAGCTATTAAAGAACTTACAAAAGAAAATGATATTATTAAATATACTTTTGATAATTTTATTGCTACTATTAAAAAAGATGATAGACTTAGATATAAATATGAAACTTATACTAATAGTTTATTTGAAGATTTCTTTACTTTTGCTCTTGATTCTAAAAGTAAAAGAGAATATGGTACTAAATATATTAAACTTCGTAAAGAAATATTTAATAAGTATATGGAAGAATATGAAAAACTTCCTGAACTTATTAGTCAATTTGAACTTAAAGATGGTTATGTTACTTTAAAGAAAGATGCTTCTATAGATTGGATGCAAGTTGCAGAATTTGCTAATAAAGTTATTGCTGTTAATAAACAAATTCACGGTATTTATGATAAAATTGGTGCTGCAACTATAGAATCGACTCAATGGTTTGGTAGTCTTTTAATGCAATATCATAAACATATTTGGAATGGTTATCTTAAACATTTTCGTGTTCATGGTTATTACAATGAAACTACTCAATCTCGTCGTAAAGGTATGTATGTAAGTTTATATCATTTCTTATCTAAAGAATTTAATTCTGCTAATTTTAGAGTTAAACGTGAATTAAGAGAAACTGATAAAGGTCTTGATACTATTGGTCTTTATTTAAAATTATATTCTCGTGCTTTACTTGATACTATGTTGAATATTCAATTTAATTATGAATTAATGAGTGAAGATGATAGAGCAAATATACGTAGAATATTATCTCAATTATCTACTACTGCTGCTTCTATACTTGTTTATTTTGGTGCTGCATATTACTTATATAATGATGATGAAAATCTTGTAGCAAACTGGGCTCTTTATAGTGCTGATAGATGGCTTAATGAAAATAATGCTTGGAACTTTGGTATGTTTACTGAATTACCTCGTGTTTATTCAAATCCATTTGCAGCTCTTAGTAGCTTAAAAGATTATTATAAGATTAGTACTACTATGCTTGAAATGCTTATGGAAGGTGAAGATTATAATCCATATTTTACAAATGGTCAATATTCTGGAGAAAATAAACTTTATCGTTATATTACTAAACAAATTCCTATGTATCGTGGATTTCAAGCTGTAGCCGATCTTGATAGTAATAATAGATATTATAAGTTTGGTGATAATTTATTTAATATTATTCCTACAAATGATATTATTGCTGAATTACATGGAATGAACTAATATATTGTAGGATATAGCAATATATTGAACTATATGGTAGTTTGATTTAAAAAAAGCCTTATGAGCAACAGAAAGAAGAATACTTCTAACTGCACTCATAAGGCTTTATTTGTATTAATACTTATCAATATCATCTTTAACAGATTCGTCTTCATCATCATTATGTTTATTAGAAAAATAAATAATTGCAATAATAATTATTAAAGTAATAATTATATCCCTAATAGAAGGACTATAAGGTCCATCAACATAATCAGCAACTTTACCATAAAGTAATATAAGACTTAGCATAACTATTGTAGTTTTATGTACTTACCCCGTAGAGGAATGGATACGATAAAGCCTGACACTAACATGATTGTCAGCATCAGGCTCGGCATACACATCCTTTACAGGGAAACAAGCACTATGTTCGTAATTGGGAACTTAATATCCAGCTCTTTTAATACGACAAGCAAGATAATAACGATAATCATTCATATGTTTAGCTTGCATAATCATATCATCTTGTTCATCTTTAGAAAGATTCTTAAAGATAGGATTTTCATGAATAAACTTATTAAGCTTTTCAAGTTTAGCTTGAAGTTCATCACGTTCTTTGATCATACGATCAATATGTGCAGGAATACTTTTAGCTTTAAGACCATATTTAGCCCATTGAAGAACAAATCCAAGACATTTCCAAATATTATCTTCAGCTTTAATTTTAGCATAATTTGCTCCAACATTCAAATCAAAGTTTTCAGGCTTAACACAAGATGCTTGACCATGAACTTCAAATCCAGTAAGACAAGTAAGAGTAGTATTAGTTGTCTTAGTACCAACTTTAGCATTTTCGATATTACTTACAAAACCAGTAATATCTTCATACTTAAGAGTATCACCAGTAGGATCTCCAAGTTTGTAATAAGATTGTTCAAATACACTTGCTGGACTCCAAGATTTATATCCATCTGGATAAGTTACTTCATAACCATTTTCAGCATCTGAATAATTACCTGTTTTGTAACCTTTAGCTTTAGCATCTCCTGCAATCATAGGAGTTGCTTCAATCATTTTTACTCCAATAAATTTAGACATAACTTTAAGTTTAAATTAATAATTAGGTTTATATTTACCAACAACTTTGAAAGTTCTATTACAAACAGAACAATCAACATGAGTTTCTCCTTCAGTTTCGAGAGTTCCAAGAGAAGCATCTGTTAAAGGTTCAGCTTCTCCACAATGAGGACATATTGCATAATAACCATAATGGTCATGCGTAAGTTTACTAGTTTTCATATTGTTTATATTTATCAACTTCTAAATAAATAGCTGTATTACCATTCTCATCAATATCTTTGTAACTACCTATAATAATTTCTTCAGTTCCATCAAGACGAACAATAGCATTACTATCGTAATAACTAAGTTCATCAATCAATTCTTTTACTGTCATAACAACCTTTATTTTTAAGTATTTGTACAGCTTGAGTTATAATATTCTTTTCGTTTTCGTCAAATCCAGCTAAAGAAGCAGGATCATTATAAATAGCATCAACAAAATAACCAATAATAGGAACAGGTCCTCTATAAACATTTTCTACTTCAACATTATGAAATAGAAGAGTATATATTATATCAGTCATATTTTCGTCAGGACATGAAAGAACTAAACAAGGATTTTGAAGACCTAAATAAAGCATAGATTCTTTACCAAGATGTTCTTTTACATATTCTCTTCTTTTTCTCATTTTAGCATAATCAATATCATCAAACTTAATATCCTTAATATATTGTTTAAGAACTTCAGTTTTTTCTTCATCTGTAAGATTATGCCAACCTTCTTTACCAATGTTCATACTATATAATATAATTTGACTTAATTTCAGCCTGTTAGACGCATCCAACAGGTTGGGTAATACAATTAATCAATTCACTTTTGAAAGTGCATCAGAAGTGATATTTGCCTTGTCTATTTCATTCATATACAAGTACCAATACCATAATGATAAATCGAGCACTGGGCTTGTCAATTCGCCAGAGGTTGCAGGTTCAGGTACAGCATTAAGATAAGCACGAAGATTGTCAATATCAACAAAATCAATGCCAAGAACAAGCGGGGCAATATTTGCCTCAAATAGTTCACTTCCTTTAGCAATCGAATCCGTAAGACTTTCATTAAATCGTTTTGCAAATCTTTCTCTATAGTTAGCATTGTACCATATTCCTGATGTAGCAGCGTAACAATAATAACTGTTATGTTTGAAATCATTACCAGTGATAAAACGATAAATAGGTTCATATATTCTATCTAATGTAAATACAATACCTTTATAAATAAATTCTCTAAAAGATTTTCCTACTTTTTCAGGAGTACCATCAAATACTTTATAAGCAGCTTTAGTACCACCTGAGTAATACCAATTATTAGCACCACGTTTAACCTTGATTTTAGGTTTATAATTTGCTTTTCTATCAGCTTGACGATTCCAAGGTTTTACTTTATCGGTATTAAAAGTAGGACAATATGTAAAGAAATGAACAGCTCTACTAAGATATGGATTATAAATTGTATAATTATAATGCATAATATATTCATTCATAAACCAACCAAAGAGATAAGCTTTAGTTCCAATATTATCAGATCCATTATCTTCTTTATAAAAAGCTTTGAAGAGTCGATAAAGTATAGGATTAAGATTCCAAACTTGATCTTGACTAACAAAAGAACTATGACAAGGATCTTCATTTGCAGGAGTAGTTAGCATTGTATAATTAGAAACAATACGACTATCATCAACATCATCTCTTAAAAAGAATCCATTTACTTTTTCTCCAACTATTTCAGTATTATCTTTAAAAGCATTTGAAAAATAATAATAAGCATTATTAGTAAGTCGAAAAAGAGTACGAAGTGTAAATAACATTCCGTATTTAATATCAGTAGTATCTTTGCCTGTATAAGAATAATATTTATATTTATTATAAAGCATAGTAAGATAATAAGCTATATTAATAGTTCCATCTCCTACATATACTTTACCTTTAGCATTAATTTTTTCATAAGGAATATAAGTACCTTTTATATCACCATTACCGACACAACTAATAAACTTTGAAAAGAATAGTTGTTCTATTTTATTAAACTTTTCCTCCGTCGTCATCTTTATTATATTTTTTAAGTATAGCTTCAAGATATTTCTTAGTACAAGTTCCTACTATTTTATTTTCAGTATCACCATTAATAATTATAGTTGGACATGGCATTGCATTTTGATCTTTAACTATAATAGTGTTAATCTTTAAAGGAATATCACCATTAACCATGATATTAGTGATTGTATTATACATTATTCTACAACCAATACAACCATGTTTAGTATAAAAATCTAATTTAACCATATCTATGAGGAGTAGGATTAATATCACTAGAAGAATCAGGTCCTTCTTTACTTATTTTACATACATTAATAACTTCTTTAAGAAAATCACGTATCTTCTTAGGATTTTCAAGACCTTCAAGACGACACATAGGATCATCAGAACAGACAATCGTAGGAACATCTTTAATTCTACAATCTTTTGCAAGATGAAGATTTAATTCAACAGCTTTTCCAAATACTTTAACTTCATCTTCAAGTTGAAGATCAGAAATAGCTTGTTCAAGACGTTCTACCATTGTTTCAGAAGTCATACAACCACGAGTTGTAAATATATAAAGTTTAAGCATTTCTAAAATTAAATAAGAAATTAGACAAAGTTCTAACATAAGTAGGCATTTGACCATTACTATCAGCAAAAACTGGAGAATATTCAACTCCATCAACCCAAGTATCACCTTGTTTTACTTTAACAAACTTAGTAACAATATAAAGATTGTTAGTTTTATTATGATAATAATGACCAAATAATTGAAGATTTGTAATATTATTAATTACCTGAACTTCCATGACCACCTTCTCCTCTATCGCTTTTTACAAATTCATAATCTTTATCTACCTCAACAAAATTAACTTTTGGATAAGGCATAATAACAACTTGAGCAATACGTTCTCCTACATTATAAGGAGGAATAATTACTTCTTCAATTTTATCTTTAATAGAATTAGTAGCAGTAATATTTGATCCAGCAATACTCTCTAAAGAGTAATCATCCAAATCAGAAGCAACAGACTCAACAAATTTACAAAGACTAAATACTTTAATAATTGTATTAGTACTATCAATAGTTTTAAAAGTACAATACAAATGACCTCTATAACCAGAATCAATTATTCCTACAGCATTTGTTTGAAATCCATTTTTATTTCTTATAGAACTTCTAGGAAATACAAGCATTGCATATCCAGCAGGAATTTCAACAACAAGACCAGTATCATAGATCCAACAATCATGTTCTTTATCATACTTCATATCTACAGCTGTAACATCCATTCCCATATCACCTTCATGACTATAAGTAGGAATAACAGCATCAGGATGAACTCTTTTTATCTTAACAGTTATTTCAGATTGAACATTAATTTTTTCCATTTTACCTTTAAAAGTTTATTGAAGTATTAAAGCAGATTCAGAAGCAGCTTGAATTTTCTTCGCTTTATCTCCATATAATAAGGAATCAAGTCGTTTAATTCCTTCAACAGAAGTATCAACATTACTAAAGTAACCGCTAACAGCATTCATTGCAGCCCAAGCAGTACCTATAATTTCTTGTTGACCAGGACCTTCATTATAATACTTCCAAGTATCACTAATTTGATTAGCTTTACGCATACTAAGATCGCTAGATTCAATAGCCATCCATTTTCTATTAACAATATCTTTAAATGTATAATTAGATTGAAGAAGTTTTGTCTTTTCTTCTTCACTCATAAATTGTTCACAAAGATATTGAATAACAGCATTATCATCCATTTTAATAGAAGCAAGATGATTATAACATTCTTGAGTATGTTCAGCATATTGTTTACTTATACCAAGAATTTCTTGAGCAATAGCAATCTTATTATGAACTTGTTTAGTATGTTTAAATGTAACAAAATTTTGAGCAGTACGAATAGCTGCGTTCAAAGTATTTTGACAAATAACACGAATAGGAGTAAATAAAATCTTAACTCCAGAACTTCCATCGTGACTATTTGTAAATACAAGATAAGTCTCAACAGGATCACCATGAACAAGAATATTGTTAGGTAATTTACAACTAACAAATATACGTTCACCATTACCCCATGCACCAGCTGTTTGCCAAATAGCTTTATCTTTTCCAATAGCATCATCAAAAAAGTTAAAAGCTACATTATTTTGAACAACAGTATATTTACTTTTTACAGAACCAAGAGGAATATTATAATCAGTACGATATGTAGTGAAAGCATTGGGAGCGGTGCGATAAAGTTTGTTTCCCCGTAGGAAAGCATTACCTTTAGCTATATCCTCATTAATTCTATCAAGTTCTTTATCACTGAAATCTCTCATAGGCATTTCAGCAACCATATTAGTCTTTTCAACATGAAAATTAAGACCAGCTTTATTCATTACTTCTTCACTAGTCTTACAATCTTCAACATTGATAGCCCCAGCACATTGCCAGGGCATACCTATAACACCAAATTTAGCCATAAGTTATTTAATTCTTAATGATGGTTCGACAACAATTTCTCCAAGATTGAAATCAATATTTGGATTTTCAATATAATTTTTAGCAGTACTTTTACTTACAGATGTAACTAAAGTAGCATTATCTTTAGTATCAAGATAACATTTAATAACATCAATAACAGAAGGATTTGAAAGTAATTGATAAGGAATAATACTAACATTATAAGTTATTTCAACACAATATAAATCATCTACTGTATACTTAAAATCTTGATCCCCAGTACGTTCAAGATAAATTTCATTAATCCTATTAACAAGATCGGTATTAGTATAGCCATCCCCAATAAAAGTATCACGATCAAGCATACCATTATTATACAAATCACCAAGAATGCTAACAAATATTTCGCCAAGAAGATTAATTTTATTTTCATCTAGTTGTACACTTTTAGTATTAACAGTAAAGAATTTACAATCAGGAAGAACTATAGTTTTATTTCCAGATTTACCAACATCTCCAAATCTTAATACAGCATCAAGAGCAGAAGTTTTAAGCCTTTTAATAGTATTATCTTTTGTTTTACTAATACCACGAAGTCGTTCAATTTCAACTTTAATAGTATCTTGTTCACCTTCAAGTATTTGCATGGCTTTACGATAACTATCTAGTTTATTAGCAAGATCTTGTTCAGTAATGGCAAGTTCTTCAGCTAATTCATCTGTAAGTTCTCCACCATTATTTTCAAGTTCTTCAATTATTGCTTGATAACGACTCTCTATTGCAAATAAACTTTGTTTCATATTTATTTATATGTTTAATAGAATCATTAAATTCAGTTTTACTTATACATTTTCTGCCATTATAAATATTATATTTAATAAGAATTGTCGTAAGTTTTTCTCTATTCTTACGATTAATCTTATTACCGACATTAAGTCTGATTGTTCTTGCCAGAGTTATTATGTTTAACTTCCACATAGTAACCTCCTTTAGAATCTTCACGCATAGTAGAAGAACATTCTACACGAGGACATTCAGGATGACCATTAAGAATACATTTAGAGCATGCATATTCATTATCATTTTCATTATCAGGAACATACTCTATTTTAACAGATTGACCATTAATTATAATTCTACGTTGATCACCATAATTATCAATAATCCTTTTCATATTAACTAATAATTTCTTTTAGACGATTAAGTTTAGCATAAGGTTCACTATCGAAATCAGATTCGTCAGCAACACTATAAAAACCATCATCTAGTTTTTTAATAATACCTCCGCTATAAGCTCTATAAACTTCTCGACCAAAACTATCAATACCAATAAACTTAACTTTCAGCATCTTTTTTGAATTTAGTTTTATCTTCAAAATGACAAAGTTCATCACAAATACAAGGTGCAAAATTAGCACATTTGTGTTGTTTAGGACAAAATGTAGGTTTTTCAAGTTCAAGTTTATGATCAACCCACATATAACTACATTCAGATTCTTTAAGATTATAATGATCAAGAATATCACTAATATTAGTTTCATCAACATCACCTTCAATTTCTATTTGAATAATTCTACCAACAGAATATTCAAGAACATAAAGATAATTTATATTTTTCTCCATACTTCTATTAGTTTATAAAACAAGTTCAATAAAGTACCATTATTATCAACTTCAATATAATCAATTCCTTTTAAATCAATATTTTCGCTAGGATGATCATCAGCTTCATGTTCTCTATTAATTTTAATAATAACACCATTTAATCTACAAGTAATAGCTTGAGCTTCATTATTAAATCTAACATCAGGAATAATACAATGACCATAATCTTTAATAAGAGTATTAGCAATACCTATAGTAACATTAACCCACACATCAGGACCAAGATTAGCTCGCATAACATCAGTACCAAAATATTGTATTAAAGTACGAAGTTTAATACAAACTTTACCATTATTATGATTATAATAAATATATAATGGTTCATTAGCAAGATGTATAGGAAGAATAGTAAAATACTTTTCTTTACTTACAGTAGCATCATCAATGAAAGTTTTAGTATCAAAACAATACCAAAGAATATCTTTATATTGATTATTAAAAAATCTATCAATATCAATATTAAAAATATTAGAAAGAATATATTTAGGATAATCTGCAAAATGAACTACACATTTAGAATCGCACATAACTCCAGTCCGCCCGTAAAGAGTGTACCAATCTTCATATCGAGCTTTAGTGCCTTTCTGAATAATATAATTCAACATACAAGCAGCAGTATCTTTACCATTATGCTTGTTTCCAGCAATACCAATAAGTTTAGCCATAATAATACTTTTTAATTTGTTTGTTTCAGCAAATATAATATTAATTTTTAAATAAACAATGATTTGATATTATATAATATAGAATAATTTGAGCCTGTTTAAGCCTTTCCGAGCCACTTAAATTTCTGCCTTATGGATTACTCATTCCAGTACAGAAAATTGAATATAGGACAAAGGACAAGCCAAATTTAGCCCATATCGCCAGCCGAAACAAACCCTAAGACACAAAGAAACCCGACTTGATATTATATAGTATAAAGTAATACTATAAATAACATCAAATCGGGTAATGCTTTAAGGAACAGAATAAACATCGTAATTATCCGTATGCTCAACAAGAACAAAATCAAAAGAATCTTTAGAAAAGAATCTTTTAAAATAATCTTTATGAGTAATAGGACGATATTTATATCTACCAAAATTATCAAACTCTATGCGACTAGACTGTTTATCAATACGAGATTTAGAAAGAATAAGAAATCTATCATAGTCACATTTAGAAGCATTGTATTTAACAGCTTCAATAACATAATTATAACTATCAATAAATTGACGACTATAAATTATATTACGATTAGTATCATACCAGCTTCTTTCTTTGTCTTTCTTAATTACAGGAATATCATAATTTGGAATAGGCATTTGTTGTTATATAAAATAAACTTCTTTAATATGGAAAGGAACTCGACCAACACCACTTCGCTCCCCATAAGAAACAAATACATATCTTCCAATATATTGTTCTTTATTATAAAGAACTTCTTTCTGAGAATATTGAGGAATACTTAATCGAGTTTCAAAAGTTTCATTATTAATATCATTACGACAACGAATAATAGGTAAATCACGAGTCTTTTCTGGATAAATATCAATAACTTCAAATTTACCATCAGTATGATCTTTATACTTTAGCATTATCTTAACAGAACGATTTCCATAATTATATTCAGCATTAGGATTACGCATTATAAGACCTTCAAAACCTTTATCAATAAATTCGTTACGATATTTAAAAGCAGATTCATCATTAGTAATATCACAATAAGGAAGAATAAGAAATTTCTCCTTATTATTAAGATGTTCATTACGATCATTAAATCTAATAATATGACTTTTAAATTTATCAAACAGAAAGTCAATACGCTTAGATTGAATCATACTATCAATAGCAATATCATAACACCAGAATTGTAAAAGTTTATGTTCAGGACAAGTAGGATCTTTAACAAAGTGATTAATCATATTCACTTTATAACCGGGAAGATAAATCTCACCATCAAGAGCAATATTATAATTAATAAGATAATTAATAACATCAGTATCTATAACTTCAACAAGATAATCTTTTAAATCAGTTAATTCATTCCATACTTCTCCTTCACGACTTTGTATACGAACAGTATAAGGATGAAATATATCTCCATCATTATTAAACGTAATACAACAACGAAGTCCATTAATCTTCCATTGACCAATAAATACATCAGAATACTTGAAACAGTTTATAGTATAAAGTTTAGCAAGCATTGGAAGAATATTGTTATTATTAGTATTAGTTTTATTAGTAGGAAGATATGTATCAAGATAGCGAATGAACTCTTCATTGCTCCATTCCTCTACGGGGAAACTACACGTATCATCACGAACTTCATCATATTCAAGATAACCTTCTTTACGTTTTTGATTAATACGACTTTTAACTTCAGTCTTAACATTAGACTTACTTATCAAAATTGTATCAGAAGTATATTTCTTTCCTAATATACCATATTTAATAGTAATATAATTAGGACTATCAGCAGTAAGTTCCCAACCGTAAGGTTCACCTTTATTATTTCTCTTATATAACTTAATCGTTTCCATCAGCTTTTTTACTAAAATCAAACTTCATATTAGCAAATTTAGCTTTAAGTTCTTTAGCTTTCCTATCACTAATAGTTTCTTTCTTTGGCTTTTGAATAGGAATTTCAACATCTTTGCCAGTAATAAGATCTTTAGTTTTAATAGACTTAGCAATTCTTTTACCATTAGAAACCTTTTCATAACCACCACCAATAGGTTTAGGTTTGCCATTTTTATTTCCGCCATATTTAACAACTCCATGAATTTTTTCAAACTCAAGATTAAGTCTATGACGTTCTTCTAATTTATGTCTATATAAAGCCGCTTCTTCATTATTAATTTTATTATTATCTATAGCATCATTAAGAACATAGCTAAATGCTTCTTGAAGAAATTCATAACGAGAATTAATTGTCTGCATAGGTCTTCCAATAGGAAGAACAACAGTACAATCCATTTCTTTAAGAATAAAATCAAGAGTTTGTTGATATGATTTACCAATCATCCAACTTTCTATAAGACGAATTTCAGATATAGTCATTTAATGAACTTTAATTTTATATACAATTATTCTTTTAGGTTTACCTAACATAACATAATTATATTTCCACCAAAGAACAGGATCAAATGTATGATAATACTTAGGAATATTTTCATACTCAACTTCGCCGGTTTCATAATTAAAATTAGAATGAATATTACTACCGTCAGGATTAACAAGATTAAATTTCTTGATATAATTGACATCTTCTTGATTATCGGGATTAACTTCGCCGTAACAATATATAACTTTACGACTAATGTTTTTATCTCCTTCAACAGTATCTATATAAGTATGTTCATAATAATCAAGATCTTTTTCTTGTCTTTCGGTAATTTCTTGCATATAAACATTCCAACTTCCAGCAACAGTTTTAACTCTATTAATAAGGCATCTCTGTTTGATACCCAATAGTTTCAATTTCTTCATCTCTGTTATTAAATAGTTTAATTGTTTCGTTAATATAATGAACTATAGTATTAGGACTGTATAAACTTCTTAATTCAGCAAAATCTTTAGCTCCATATTCATGAGGTATAATACAAGGAGGGATATTCCATTTATCACGATATTTAATGGCACACATATAACCAGTACGATCATTATCAAATAGACTTATAATTTTACCATTTCTTGCACATTTAGAACGAATAAAATTATATTCTATTTGAGTAAGTTCATGAGTTTCATGAGGAATATTAATAACTCCGACTCGGTAACATTCGTGATTGTCACCCCGTAGAGGATAGTCATAACAGAACTGTTCGAGAGCTAGTCTGTCTTTAGTAGATTTAGTTATAATAATAAAATCATAATCAAATCCATCAAGATTAAGAACACCTTCTATATGATTAGAATTAGTTATAAATCTAACTTCATTATGACTTCTCTTAGGGAAATAAAGTTTCCAATTATATATACCTTTACTATCTTGACCTAATAAATAAGCATAACATGGGTCATAAGGATTATAATAATATTTAGGTTCAGGATTAATCTTTCTATTAATATAATATTGATCAACAGCATAAACATAATGTGTATTAAGAAAATTAAGATTAATTCCAAATTGTTTCCAATAGTTTTTATCATCATTATTCCAACCTCTTGGAACTATTTCTATAATATTCTTTCTACTTTTAATATTAACAAGTCCTTTTTTAATATCAGCATTAATTCTTTCATCTTTTTCTTTACCATAAATATAATTACGAAATGTATAAGCACAATGTTTAAGACAAAATATAAAATCATGTTTATTTGTAATATCAATATCTCTTTCAACTACAGCAGATAGAACATATGCTATAATATCCCATACATCTCCCCAAAAATAACCAGCAAAATCTTTAGCTTTAAGCTGACCACGATTATTAAAAGCAAAACCAAAACTAGGATGATTATCTTCACGGAGAGGACTACTTATTGTTTTACCAGTTTCAATACACCAATCAACTGTTTCAATAGGTATATCAAGATATGTTGCTGCAATAAGTTGTTGGGATACTTTAGAAAGTATCATATCTTTAGTTAGTTTACTATTAGCTACACCTCTGCCCATAATATCATTATTAACATTAATAATAAAGCCGTTATCCGAATATACGAACAACGGCTTAATTATGCAAATTATTTTCTAACAATTTGCAGCTTCAGTTACAACGGCATATTAAAATGGAAAATCGTCAGCAGGTTGAGCTTCAAATTGACTATAGTCAACGCCACTACCAGCAGCAGCTTCAGATCCACCAGCAGAAGGCATCATACCACCCATTGTAGGAATACCGCTCATAGGAGGAACACCACCCATCATTGGTACATTAGGCTGCATAGGAGCTTTAGCAATTTCTTTAGGAGTAATACTTTCACGAATAGTATTAACTTTCAGAAGAGGTGCTTTATCTTTTTGAACAACTTCAATAACACCTTCACCTAAGAAATTAGGAAATCCTAAATCACCCATATTAGATTTACCACGAACAACAGGTTGCCATTGATTATTAACTTTAGTAAAACGAAGAAGTTTAGTCCAAAGACGAATACGTTTACCACTTGGATCAACATAACAAGGTTTAGGAGTAGCACCTTCTTTAAGATTCCAAGTACCATTAAGCATAGCAGCGGCATTTTGGAATACAAAATCCCAACCTTTAATAACTTCTTCAGCATCTACAGGTTTATAAACATAATGACCATTCTCTTCTTCATAATCTTCAAATGGAAGTTCAAGAGCATCCATTTCTTCTTCAGTAAATGGTCTACCTTTAAGATAAAGAACTTCAAGAAGATGTTTGATATAACTAAATACATTTTCAACTTTCCAAGCATTCTTAGCACCCGGAATAACTTCAGCATTACTTTCAGGAGTCATAAGACGAAGAGAAACCCAACGATATTCATTAGGAGTTGAATGAAGAGAATGAAAACGAACAACAAATACGGGAATAGTTAATCCTGTAAAACTAGGAAGACCTTTAACATCTTCACCGATTTGAGCATATTTAACTTCTACTGTATCAATAACAGTTTGAAATAAAAAGTTAGTAGGATTAGCAAGCTTTTCATCAAACTTTAATTGAGCTACAGTTCTAGTTTCATTGGTAATACCACGACCATGACGTTTTTTTGTACCACCATTAACTTGATTTTGAGCAGCGTTTGCTCCATTTACAATGCCTTCTGTTGCAACTTGTTCAGACATAACAAAAATAATTTAGTTAATTAATAAATGTATATATACAAATAAGCCGCTGAAGAATAATAAATTCAACAGCGGCTTTAAAATGAATTATGACAGAATATTATTCAGCAGCTTCACCACCAACGCCGGCTTCAGCATCATCAGCTTTTGATTTTCTTACACGAGAAACTTTTTCGTCAGTAAACGGAGTACAACCTTCACCGATAAACTGAATCAAAGTAACACTGACATTTTCAAAACCATTATTGATTTCAGTACGGAAAGCTTTTTCAACATCCAAAGTAAAGATACGATTAGTACTCTTAGCAACTTCTTCATCAAGATCTTCTTTGATTTGATTCCAAATAGCAGAATCAGTAAAGTTCAAGTTAGTACCAACACCGGTCAATTTAGCAGGATTAGCAGCCTTAGAACCGGAATACATAGGAATTTCATTGTTTTCTACATAATCACAAAGAATATCTTTGATTTCAGCATCAGTAATACCTTCACGAGTAAGTTGTGCTACAAGTTCAGCATTTCCAGAATTCTTAGCTCCTTCATACATAGCTTCAAAGTTAGCTTCAACGAATTTCAGACGATCTTCTTTAGAAAGACGTTCCTTAACCATTTTAGGATTACCTTTCTTATCGAAAAGCTGAATACCTTTACCGATCCACCAAGCATCGAAAGCAGCATGAATAGCAGCATTAGCTTCAGAAGAACCCCAAGTTAAACCATGTTCATTAGCAAAAGCAACCAGTTCTTCATTTTCGCTACGGATAGCTTCATCAATATCAGGAATATTGTTGATGAACATAACATTATCACCATGTTGGATACCTAATGCTTTAGAAACAGGAGCAGTAATACGAATACTACCCGGAGTACTAACAAATACCAATTGAGGTTCAACAACTGTTTGACGCTGACCAGCATTTACAATACTAAAACCGAAAGACATTTTACCAAAAGTTTTCATACTAATAAAATTTTAAATTGTTTAAACAATATGTGAAATATCACGTTAATTAAGTTTTTAATCTATAAGTTGAGCATCTTCTATTTCAACAGCATCGTTGTCAGATAGCTCATGGTTCATGGTAACTTTAAGTTCAGTAGTTTCCATTAAACCTTGAACAACGTCTGCGGCAATATCACGAGCAGCATAAGTAAAAGCTCTATGACCAATCATTACTTTAGGATACTTTTTATAAGTATCTTTAGTAAAACAATCAGCAGCTACAGCTTCACTATAACTGAAACTTTGAACAGTTTCCATATGTTTACCTTTATACTCACGTTCCATGTGATATTCAGTAATATAATCAACAGGAATTGCAGGTATTCTATAAACAGGAATTTTATTCTGTTTAATAAGAACTTGTGCATGTTGATTATTAAGAGCGATTGCAAAATTACTATTAATCTGATATTCTTTATATACATTACCGTTATAATCTTTATAATATTTAACGGGATATACATAAACAACTTCGCTAAAACTATCGGGATTATCTTTATTATATTGTTCAGTCTTAGCAGCAGCTTCTTTAGCATTTTTGCATTTAACACAATAATCAGGTAGTTGATTTTCAATATAAGCATTACTACCATCAGTATATTCATACTGAGGTGTATAATTCTTAGTACACTTCCAAACTACACCTGCCTTTAGAAGTAATGCTTTGATAATATGTATATCAACACCTGTTTTACCATTAATAACATGAATATGTTCAATACAACTACTAAAAGGTAGACCAAGATCTTGAGCTTTCATTATAATTGCAAGACCATCTTCAATACTCTTAATACCACTCTTTTCAGTACGAAGCATTCTTTTAAGAAAAACTTCAGCTTTAGCAACTTCAGTTTCATCAAGAAGATTTATACGTCCAAGAGAAGAAAGATTACTAACAGTTTGGTGTCGAATAGTAGCAACTTGATTATCTTTACTAGCAGTAGGAAGTTTATCACCACTAGCATTATCATCAACTACAACATTAGTTTTATTATCTTCTGTCATAATATCAAAGACCTCTTTGTTTGTTTAACACTACAAATATAGTTATTCTTTTCTTATCTACAAACAATTTGCCCAGTATTTTCGTCAAATACAAGAAGTTTTTCTTTTTCATGTATTTTATAAGTATCAGTTTCTTTACTACTTAAAACTTCTCTTTCTTCGATAGTCCCAGCATAATAAAGTTTATAAATAAGAATAGGATTTGTAACAAATTTTAACTTGTTGTACCGGTACTTGAACTCCTTCCAATCAGCATACAAGGCGGAGGTGAAAATCACCACGTCTGCGGTACATTCCAGCTCCACAGACGAAGCGTTTTTAATCGAAAGTACATTTATACTACCTTGACCAAAATAACGGCTCAAATCGTCTGTATTGGATTCATTCAATATAACATCTTTTAACAAGTTGAATCGTCTTAGATTTTCAGAACTAATTGCTTTAGCTTTAACAACTTTATGTTCTCCTTTATGAGCACCAGATTTAATAAGAATAGGAATACCATTAACATCATATGCTTTCATAGGCTCAATGCAATCATGATAATCTCCTGCATTATATCCAGCATCAACAAGAGCTTTAGTTATTTTACGAGCAAATTCGCCATGTTTACTAACAATAAGAATACGTTTGTTCTTGTTTTCTTCAACAATTTGAACAATTTTAGGAATCTTTTCTTCACTATTAGTTAGAAGAAGATTTCTTTCACGCATTATATTATAAGTAATATTAGCACGTTCTAAAAGAGCATTAGGATTATAAAACTCATCAATTTGTTTATTAAACGGAATAGTTGTATCAAGATATTCTGACCAACCATTTTGACGAGCAATATGATCTCTAATAGTAGCACCTGAAACATTGGTAAGTTTATTACCTATACGAGCATCATTAATCATATCCATACTTCCAAATATCTGTATAGATTGAATAATATAATCAGTATATTTTTTATATGTTTCAGCTTTATCAGTATCAAGTTCAAGACTAACTCTCCATTCTTCTACGGGGAAACAATTACGAACTGCATTGGCTTGACTTTCAGTCATAACGTCACGAATAATAGGATAATGCCTATCAATTTGTTTATATATTTCAGGATTAGAAACATATTTAGCTAAAGCTACAAATCGAAATTTACTTTGATTAATAATCTGAATATGATTATCAAGTAAAACAGCAAAACCTAATGCAATACATAAGTCATACTCATATTTATAAGTAGGACGAATATATTTATTAGTAACAATAGAAACATGTTCAAGTTTATTTGCAGAAACAAGTTTTCCCATTTCAGCCATATGAGGATATTCATTACAATAAATAAACACACGGCTATTAGGATTTTTATTCCGAACAAGATTTATAATATAAATAGCAAGTTCATAAGGATTAATAGGATCTATTGCATAAACACTACCAATACCTTTTTGATCACGCCATTTAGTAGCAATTTTATTATAAATATCTTCTTTATTCATCGAACAATGTATTATACATTCCAGTCATTTTTTTAAGAGTACTTTTCTTCTTATTACCAATATTAAGTTTAATAGGATTAATAATCTTCATTGCCTTAGCATAATAAAATCTATAATTAATATCACGTTCAGAAATAGGTTTATCATCAAGTGTATTAAGAATAGTACTATAATATCCAGAGCATAATCTACTTCTAATTTTATTTGAAGAATTGTTTACTTTCTCAATAACAGTTCCAGTATTACTTACATAATATCTAACATATCTTTGTGATTCACGTTTAATAATCTTACCGTTTTCAACAAATGTTTCTTCAACATGAAATTGTTTTCCAACATTTTGACTACGACAAAAATCAAGAATATCTGTAGAATCATATAAAGTACGAGTAACAGGAATATCATAAAGAAAATAATTTTCTACAGCTTTAGCAACAATAGGCATATCATAACCAGTCTTTAAGTCTTTAAGATACATACGAGGATTAAATCTTCCTTTATACGTAATATTACCATTAAGTTCTCTAACGATGTAATTATTTATATCAGCATTAATATAACAACTATATTCTTCGCTATCAGCATCAAGTCCTGTATATTCTTTCCATCTATTAGCAATATCATTAAATGTTTCTCTCTTACTTTCATAAAGTTTAATAACAATACCATCAGTATTAGCACTTACAACTTCTATTCCATTAAGTTCAAGCTCTTCACAAAGCATTAAAATCATTAATTGTCCATTAATTGTAACACGCAATGTAGCCATACGATCAAATATAGGAGAATTTTCATCACCAAATTTACCATATATACTATTAATAACAATCTTAAATGCTTCAGCAAGAAGTTTAGGTGGAATACCATCTATAAAATCTTCTTTACTATGTTTAGCTTTAACTCGAGTATCACGAAAATATTTAACAAGTTTAGCAAATATATCTTCAATAAGATGTTTTGGTGCAACATGATAAACAGCCATGATACTAGGATAGAAACTAGCAATATCCCAATGTATATAAGTATAACTATCTGGAGTTAGTGTTTGTTCCCCTGTAGAGGATGTCATAAACTCATGCTTGCTATACAAAGCTCTAGGAGGATCTTGACTATGTAATCCACCAGTAGCCATAGTATATTTCAAATTACCTATTTGAATTGTTTCTTCAAAACTATCTTTATTAGTACGAGTAACTTTTACATTACGAATACGTTCAAGATAATCTTGCATGTATTTAGTTTTAAACTTAATAATAGGAAAAATAACTTTATTAAAAGCCATTATAGTCCTAACAGTCTTTTGACCTTTCCATTGAGTAGGATGAAGTCCACTAAATTCACTATAAAACTTTTCAAAAAGAATATTTGCAATATTACTTCTAGAACTACTTAAAAGATTTACTTTATATGAAGAACTAAGACTATAACGAAGTTTTATTTCGTCAGGAAATAGACGAGCCATTTCAGCAACAATGAAAACATCATTAAGATTATAATGCATCATTTCTGGAATATATTCTTCAAGAATAAATCTATCCCAAACTTTAACAACTTTATTAAGTTCTTCAACAGTCATTCCTTTATAGCTATTACCTAAATCATCTTTAAAAGTATCATAAAAGTGTTTATCTTTCTCAGTAATAGGAGGCATTGTATATTCAAGAAGTTCATACCATTTAAGATTGATAGAAACTTGTTTTAGACCTTTAGGAATATAAACAGTTTTACCATTCTTATCTATCATACTGCCAATCTTATTAAGAGCAAACACTTTCATAACATCTATAGATGTATAAGGAAGCTTGAATTTACGCAGAGAATTAATAACATAATCACGCTTAGCCAAATCAGGATTATCTTGTAAAGAAATAATCTTCTTACTAATAAGATAAAGATTATAAATAAAATCTTTAGCATCATCAAATCTCATACAATTAGCTAGAATAGCAGCCATCATAAGATTATCATAAGAAGCATTATTATATCCAAATAAATCAGTTCTAACTTGAATATCATTAATTATTTTAACAGCGGTATTCTGTATATAATCAATAAGAGAAAAGAACTGACTATCATCCTTATCTGTAATATAAAAAGCGTCATGTTTAACTACAGCAAGACGAGCTTTGATTTCCTTTACAGGGAGTTTTTCAGTAAGAGGAATAGGTTTACCTTTCTCATTGACACAATCTGCAAATATACTAAAATAATCACGCATATCTACAAATGTAACACTAAGAAAATTAGGTAAAATTTCAACATCAAAAGCTTTAGAAAGAATCATATTTTCATATCAAATAATATTAGCGAGTTTAAGATGATTAGCAAATGTGCTTTTAAACATTTCGTATTTACTATTATCTGTAATTTTAACAAGAGGAGAGTAATTAGCAAACACTCTAACAATTCTATCATTAACAGAATAGAGTTTATCTTGACCAATATTCATTTTAAAATAAGCATTCATATGACCAAATACGAATATATTGGCAAAATTAAGTCTATGTATTAATGCAACTGTATGTTGAAAACAGTTTTTAATTGTAATATGATTTGTTTGATAATCACTAAGAGCAAAGCATTTAATTGGATAAACAAAATATCCTGTATCAAATACATTCATAGCTGTATGATTTTCATATTGTTCAGCTATTATATCAATTATTTCTTGATATTTAGATTCTCTATAACCAGCAAAAGGTAATATAAATGCGTTAGAAGCAATCATATCGCCTTTACCATTAACTATAGTTGTATTTGGTTTACAGAATATTTTATTTATACAACTTCGACATATAAGATTATAGTCTACAATATCATCGACCATAGCACATAATTAACTTCTTTCTTGCACGACTACAAGCAACATATAATCTACGAAGCATTTCATCTGCATTAGCATAAGGCATACCAGTTTTATCGTAAACAATATCATTAATATCAACATAAACATTATCATAAGTACTACCTTGAGCTCTATGACTAGTTATAGCAAAACCATAATCTAAATCACATTCCATCATAATCTTATTAGAATCACTCGGACTAACAATATTAGTACAAATTAAATATTTACGTTTAAACTTATAATATTTTTTCCAAAGACTAGTACGACCAGTAGTAGCAGATTTAGCTCGAGAAATTAAATCATTAACAATATTATAATACTTTGTTATAGTAAGAGGATCAAAATGATTTACAATAAATACTGGAGGAGTTATTTTACCACCATGTATAGATTGAAATCTGACCATCATACCTTTGAACTCATATACAGGATCAATAAAGTCTATAATATCATTAATAATATATTCTTCAGAGTTAACTAAAATAGCTGTATTAAATTCATCTACAATAGTTTTACGGCTCATTATCAAATCATGCTTGTTAAGAATAGAACGATTAGCATCTTTGATTATAATTTGACGAATAAATTTATTCCAAGAAGTAACAGCAATATTGGTATAAGCAACCAATCTATACATATCAATATTCTTAGTAAATTCTTCATCATTAAATCCTTCAGTAACCATTTCAGCAAATTTCTGTCTACCAACAACTGCATATCCTTCACCTATTTCATTAAATGAAGAAGGATTAGCAATAATATAATTAAGAAAAGAATATTGTCTATTCTTAATATCTTGACGAAGTATAGCTAAAAGTTTAGTAATAGGATTTGTAGCTTTTTGTCTAACAATCTCTTTAAGAAAATATGTTTTCTTATTAAGAAATGCAATACTATATCGTTCATTAACAGGAGGCAACTGACTAGCATCACCAATACAAATAAGTTTAATTTGTTCTTGTTCACACGTTTCAGTTATATATGAAAACATCTTTGCAGGTAGCATTGAAGCTTCATCTATAATAAGTAATTTAACAAGTTTTTCAGGATTAACAAGTTTATTTCTGCCCATAGGATCAAATTGAGGATTAGCAGGATTGAAATCCTCCAATGCAAGATTTGGTCTAAGACCAAGAAGAGACTGAATAGTATAAGTATCCATTCCTATGCTCTGACTTAAAACACGACAAGCTTTATGAGTCGGAGCCGCACAAATAATAAGACTTCTACTAAATTTACAATTATCAATTATATATTTAGTAACAAAAGTCTTACCAGTACCGCCAGGACCACATAAAGCTCGTATATTATCATTAACATCGAATTTTGCAGCTATAAAATCAATAAGTTCCATAGCTGCAAATTCTTGTGATTTAGTCAGAGTAACTTCTTTCTTTACTCTAAATTCCATCTTCAAAGTTTTTTTCGTTATCAAGATATTCACGCCATTCGTTAACAGCATCTTTAGTTAAATCAATACCTCCAAGATTATAAATTTGTTTAATATAATAATAAACAAGTCCATGATCTTTAATAATATTACCTTTAACAACAAGACCGGGAGCAAAAGGGCAATAAAATTCATTATTCATATTAACTCGAGAATCTTTATCACGAACTATTTTAATTCTATGACCATATTCATCAAGTCTTTTAAGATATATTTCTTTCTTACCTTTGTTATTATAACAATCAGGATGAATAGAATATTTTACATCTTCATGAACAATATAATATTTCCCTTCAGCATCAACTTTTATAACAGCTTCAATATTTTTATGTATTACGCTTATACTAGAAGTACTAGTTTTTCTTTTCGTTCTGCCAGCGATTTTAAGAGCGAAATTAAACGTAGGCATAACATCAAGTTAAGCATTAATACGTTTCTTCTTCACAATATTTTTAATATCTTTAGCAAAACTAATCATACGTTTAGCTTTACCTTTTACTTTAGGTTTAGCATTATCAACGTCTTGTTTTTCTTTAGCCTCAATTACTTCAGTTTTAGCTTGTTTGTTTTTGCTAATAGATACATGATAGCCATGAACTTTACAAAGATAATCAATTTTACCCCAAGTTCCATTACCAACAAAAGCTGTTCCTTCAATAACATGGATACAACCATTAAACACCTTAATTGCAGGATTACGTTTTAATGAACGTAAAACACCATTTTCATCATAATGTTTAGCCATTACTTTACAATGTTTTAAAAGATTAATAAAATTATTTGTAGATTCAGTGTCCTCACCCCTGTAGAGGATTTGAACACTGATAGTTCTATCGAGATATAGCTTTATAATATTCTATAGAATTATAACAATGATAAGCACAATAAGCTATAATAACAATACTTGCAACTATAAAAGCAATCCAAGCATATTTATTATATTTACTATTACTTTTAATTGTTAGAAAACCAAGAATTTTACCAGAATAATAACAAAATGAAACAGCTGCAATAACAACAGCAATATGGAAAAATACAATATTATTTACCATTGGCAATTAATTTACGAATAATATCAGTATTAATACTAAATGTATTTCCCATACTTGTTTGAAGAGATATTATATCTTTACTTTTATCAACTATTCGACTTATACTATAAAGCGAATTAGTAACATTAACACTATAAGGATAAGCATTATCATGTTCGATTAATGTTTTAAATACACCAAGACCAATTTTAACATGAACTTTATCCGTATCGCTATTAATTGCGATATAATCACCTTCATTTGTAATGCTACTATAAGTAATAACACTACCGTTAAGACCACGATACGTTCTAACAAGAGAACGAACTTCAGTAATTTTTACATCCATACTAATGTTTCATTTTAGTAATTAGTGAACGATAACTACAAGCAGCTTTTTCAGTATTATGATTAACATAACGAATTTGTTTAAGTCTAACAAAACATTGAAATCCATTATCAATAAATGTAATTTCAACTATTTTATTTTCCTCATCAATTTGATCAATAATAGCAAGTCTATTAATATCACAAATAACAATATCATTACGTTTAACACCTTCTTTGACTTCTTTATAGAGTAGCATAAGCAGTAATATTATAAGTCTTAATATACTCTTGAACAAAAGTATCAAAGTCAGATTTATTAACAGTTATGCACTCACCTTCAACATCATTTTTATTAGTAATGCTAATAGTGACTACATTATTTTCAACATCTGTAGTAATTTCGCAATCTATACGAGTAGGATCATTACCTTCACTAAACATAGCTGTAAGTTCTTTTACAATCTTCATAATTTAAATCTCCATGATTAAGTTAATAAATAAATGTATAGTTCTCAATATATAGTGTGTTCTGACTTAAAATAAGCCTGAATCCGCTATTCAATTTTGAATATGTAGGATTATTCATTTTTAGTATTTGAAGTGATTGTGGCTTACGAGAGTAGGCAAATTTGCCATGTTCCAGCACACTATTATATACAGGTGCAGGCTTAGCCGAATATCACCATTAAGATTAACATTAATACTAACAGTATTAATAAGAAAAATCCCAGCACTATTTTCACAAACAATGCTAGGACGGATACTACTTTTTTATCAGTTCTAATTACTCTTAGTATAGACAAATAACAATAGTATTATTTGTTTCGTCTTATCAAGACTCATCAGTACACTTATGAGTAATATAATTATAAATAATACTACGATTCTCGCGAACAGTAGTATTAATAAATTTACAATCATAATTATAATTAATAAGGAATCATAATATTAGTATTCTCACGAATAGTAATATTATTGGAGTTTTCAAAACTAATTGAAATGATCACAAATGTAAAAACGATAATAATACCAATTATACCACAAAGTGAGTTTACAAATATATCTTTATTTTCATTAGTTAAATAAGGAGTGGTATTACTATTCTCACGAACCGTAATACCGTAACTGATCTTTAATATAAAATGATAACGTTAATAAATACTTTCAGTCCAAATAATTATAAACGCAAAACAGAGATTGTTAATATCTTTATTTTCATTAGTTAAAGCAATGTTACTATTCTCACGAACCGTAACATTTAATGTGTCTATAAGTTTAACTTTAAAATTTATAGTCTATGAAACCATTTTAACAAGATAATAAGTAATTATACTTTCACAAGTACGAACATTACTTTCCACAACTAAATAACATAACTATTTATCTTCATATTTTTTGAGTTTTTCAATGAGTTGTTCTTTAGACATAGAATTATAATCAAGTTTTGTCTCATTTTCAAGTGAAAAAGCATGATCAATAACTTTTTGAAAACGCTTAATATTATGTTCAACTTGCATATTGACAATAAGACGCGTACGTCGAACAACATCAACAAAGTTTTTAATACCGATAGATTTAATCTCATCATCAGTAAACATTTCCATATTTTCAGCAATACAAGAAACACAGAAACATTCTTCAAGTTCTTTATCACTTTCAGGTACAGGCATAGTAACTTTAAAAGTATCACGAAAATCTGCACCTTTACGTTCACAAACTTCTTTATTATGAATAATAGATTTAACAAGAGCTTTATGTTTTTCAGCACGAATATCATTTGTTTTATTTTCAATGCTGTCAAGTACTTCTTTCATTACTTCTTCAAATCTCATTTTTAATATCTCCTCTATTTAAAAAATTAATAATATATTAATTATTATGATAACCAAATATATCATCTTCATCTTCATTATCATCTTCAATAACTGGATCCCAGCCAGCTTCGTCAAAATCATTATCAACAAGTTCAGAATATATTTCAATTCCTTCCTTATCAATAATATCTTCATTATCTATAAAATCACTCATAGCTTTAATAGTTAAGCTAGTTTCACCTGTAAGATTGCTAATAATCATGGCAAGAACATAAACGAATGTAACAGGTGCAATTTCTCCTACAGGGAAACTAGCATGGAACTACACAATATTATTTATCAGAATCATCTGGATTAGAATCATCATTATCATCATTATCATCAGATTCTTTCTTGTGTTCAGCTTGAGCTTTTATAGCATTTTCAATATCAATAAAATTATTGACAACTTTTTCAGAAGCTTCAGCAAACTGTTTAAATGCAGCTACAAGACAATCTATGAAGATTTGTTCAGAATATTTATAATCACGACGAAGACCACTAGAACAAACTGTAAATTTGTCCCATTTAAAGTCTACAAAATTATCAGGCGCATTAGTAATAATCTTCTTTTGTTGAAGAACATTAAGAATGTTAAGACCTGTATATCTACGAATAGCTTGATTACCTTTAATAATATAAGCTAATTCAAGCAAATGAGAAGGAATATCACGACCAAGACCACGCTGATTATGACCTACACGAGTTCCGCCTTTATCAATACGGCGATTAGTACTATTAGCATTAGCATTACGACTAATTCTACTTGAATACATATTCTCTCTACGATTACGACTATTAAATCTTCTATTTTCCATATCTTTATTATTATTATTAATAGATTTATTATGACACAAATATATAAAACTATTTGTATCATGCAAATATTTTTACAGATTTTATTTCAATCATGCTCGATTTATTTCTAATACTAATACTGGGCAACTGATAAATACCAATAGCAGTAAATATATTATCATTATTACTGTTTAATAATTTATCAAGTGGATGATTAGTATTATCATTATCATGTATGATTGTACTATATAATGAGAGATTATATCCTGAAGGGATAAATCTCGATACAATCGAGCATAATGATGAGTTTAATGACAAATATGTCAAAGATGATGAGGATGATTATGAGGATTAAGATGAGGATAATTATAATAAAGATAATGAGGATGATGTAGAATTGTATTACAGTAAGAATGGGCTGTAATAAATAAGTGAGAGGAAGAAGAGGAAGAAAGAGAGGTTTAGAAAGAGGTTTAGCACC
>ULVB01056864.1_pt1 | contig 30002 bp, 25 predicted proteins | sample 1959071 | NCBI WGS metagenome assembly ULVB01 (sample SAMEA4835776, study PRJEB28245) | human gut metagenome | biome: gut microbiome; material: fecal sample | place: Denmark | collected 2008 | reverse complement strand
AAAGTATCTTAGGAGGCTTTTTTGATGGAGTCTTTCGATGGAGTTGCCGAAGTTAAAAGAATTAAGAAAAATTTGCTTTGGAAACAAATCATTAGCGGTGTTTTCTTTTGCTCATCAATAGTTTTCTTAATCGTTTATTTGACAATTCCTCAAGCTAAAGTACGTTCTTTGCATGTTGAAACATACTTGAAAGGAACTCAAAAAGTTTTCTTTGAAAGTGATGAGATGCTGAATAGAACTACCCTGATCAGTAGGAATGACATAATTAGTGGACTTGGGCTTACAGATGACACTTATTCTGCTTTTATAGACGTAAAAAAAGCAGCTTCGAATTTGAAAAATGCTGATTTTGTTTGCGACAAAATCGAACCAGTAGTCACTAAGACTCCTTTTTCATTGAAAGTTAGTTTTGCTGATTTGTTTCCTATCGTTTCAATCGATGAGCAAAACTACCTAACTGATGGCAATTTATATCCTGTTTCTAGTGCTGATAACACTGAGAAAGAAGATTGGATCTTAAATCACTACCCCGACAAGAAATCCAAATTAGTTCCTTTCTTGGATGATCCATCTTTAGGAGATGATCATTCAACTTCTATACCTAATTTATTTTATGCCTGGGAATTGTTAGAAAAATATGACCCTAATTCTAGTTTAGGGTTAAGAGGTGTTAGATATGATGCTAGTTCTGGTTCATATCTGTTTTATTGGAAAAGTGTAAGTGAACCTGACTTGAATTTAAGAGTAAGAGTTGATAAAGACTTATTGTTTGATTTCTCTCATGAAAATCGCATTCTTGAAATCGACAAACTCACAAATGGATCGTTTTCAGACTATATGATGAAAAGTGATGAGTTTGTTTCCAAGTTCAAAGATAAATCGTTGAAGGTTAATGGTTGGTATACGCTTGTTTATAAAATAAGTAGTGACGGAGTGGTTTCTGCTAAATATGAAAATAAGGAGGCTTGAACTATGAATGACTTCAAATTTACTACCGTAGTTAGTATTTATTCAGATGGTGTTAAAGCTATGGCTGGTTATGTAATGAACAATATGCCTTATGTCGCAAACGCCGTCGATGTCGGATGTAGTGGTTTGGTAGTCGATGGGCAATTGGTCGACCAAAATAGAGCTGTTGAAGCTATTCAAAAGGCTGTCGGTGTCTTAGCAAAAAACATGAATCAAAATATCAACAATGTCGCCTTGCTCATGCCTTGTGAAGGATGTACATTGATCAACGATAAAAAGGGAACTTATATATCCAATGTCACTTGCAACTATACCGATGTGAAGAACTGTGTCAATATCTTCGGCAATTCATTGAGCTATGATAAAGACGCATATTCTATCGATATCGTGCCATTGTTTTATCAATATGCTTCAAGTCAAAATGAAGAAGAGGATAAGAAGACATACTTTGATTTTCACTTAGGTAAGACTTGTCGTTGCCTCAGCATCACTTCTGCTGGAATACTTATGAAAAGGTCGACATACGACCAATTTACTGATGTGGTGAGGAAAGCCGGATTTGATATTTCATTCAAGAACATATCTACATATGCTTCAGCTTTTTATTATTATAAAAAAATGGTCAATTTTTGTACTAAGAATAGATTGTCTAATTTGGTTTATGTTTATTTAGAGAATAGCTTTACTGGCTTTGCTTTCTTGAAGAATGGGTTCATCACTAAAGTGATAGATATTCCATATGGCATTCAAAATGTCGTAAATAAAATATCGTTAGATTTAAAAATATCAAAGGTTAAGGCGAACGATCTTCTTCAATCCATAGGTGTTGATCCTACGATTCCTATTCCAATGAAAATTGAAGATGGGTTTAATCAAATCGAATTCATTGAAGAAGCAAAGAACGCATTGAAAGAATTGTTCGATAAGATTGATAAAGTTATTAAAAATGAGTGTGCAAATAATGGATCATATGTTGCACCAGATGTAATGCTTCTAAGCGGAAGTGGAAGCCTAATAAATGGTATAGTCGATTATAGTAAATCAACGTTAGGCATTATGACAGCTGATCTATCGGTCAATCTGATTGGAGCTCACTTAAGGACTTATACGGATTTAGCAGGTGGGTTGTTGCTGGCTGATAGGCATACCTATCTCGGAAGTAACGACAGCATGACTAGAGTCCTGGCTAGAGACCCAGTCAATGGTTCCAAATCGTAATAAAAGGAGGACAGAAAAATGATTGAAAATATAAACAATTCTCATGATTTATCTACTAAAGATATTAAGAGTTACGAAGATCATTGCAAGATTATAGTAATCGGTGCCGGTGGAGCTGGTTGTAATGCTGTAAACAAAATGATCAAAGATAAGATTGAACATGTGGAATTTTGGGTTATGAATACTGATGCTCAAGCTTTGAATCAATCCATGTGCTCCAATAAACTTTTATTGGGTAGTGGTGAGAAAAGAGGTAGAGGTGCCGGTGGTATACCTAGAATGGGTGAAATAGCGGCATCCCAATCTTTATCTGAGATTAAGCAAATCGTAAAGGGTGCTGATATGGTATTCCTTGCCGCCGGAATGGGTGGTGGAACGGGCACCGGTGCTAGTCCAATCATTGCCAAGGCTGCAAAAGAAGCTGGTGCGTTGACTGTTGCAGTCATCACCAAGCCATTTAGTTTTGAAGGATTGTCCCGTCATAACAATGCTGTTGAAGGAATCAACAAACTTAAACAGAATGTCGATTCATATATCGTTGTTCCTAACGATAGATTGTTCCTTAAAGAAGCAGACCAAGGTGTTTACTGTGCTTTTAGAAAGTCTGACTCAGTCTTATCGTTGGCCGTTAAAACTATCGCAGATCTCATTCAAAATTCCGGTGTTATCAATTTGGATTTTGCAGATGTCAAATCTGTTATGCAGAACTCCGGAATTGCATTGATTAGCTTCGGTTCTGCCAAAGGCGAAAAGAAGGCTTTGAAAGCAGCTATTAATGCAGTTTCTTCTCCATTGTTGGAATGTTCGATTAAAGGTGCTCAATCTTTAATTGTGAATATTTCAGGTGGTAACGATTTATCTTTGGAAGATACTCAAGAAGCTGTAAATTATATTAAGAAAGCTTGTGGAACCCAGGCCAATATTATCTTTGGATTAGCTACTAGCGAAGAACAAAATCCTGAAGTCTCAGTCGGTGTTGTCGCATGTCATTTCAACAAGAAAGAAGATGAAGCAGTGATAACTGGCGAAGTTGAACTAGCTCCTGACGTGTCTCCCGACATTCTTCCTGAACCTGATCAAAAGGATGATGAGGATGATTTGATTTTGCCTGATTTCATGTCTAAGTTGATCAATAGCTCTGTAGATTTAAAATCCGATGAAGTTGTTGAATCTAATAAAGAAAGTGTTCAACAAGAGCAAAATCAATCAGATGACAATAAAGAAGATTTCTCTAACTCATCTAAAGAAGATGAGCCTATCAATAAAAATATAATTGAGGAAACAACTGCTGAGCCATACGAGGAATCATCGAATCCTTTAGAAGATAAATCTGAAAATAATGATTCATCCATCTCTAATGAAATTAAAGTGGTTGAAAGTGTTGATGATGAAAAATTAGTTGAAGAGAATAAGAAACTTCAGGATGATTTATCCAAAAAGAATGAGGAGATAAATAAGCAAAGAGAAGATAAATCTCATTTGGAAGATGTTGTCTTTTCTTTGAAGCAAGAGAATGAACAAATTCCCCAGCTTAAAGATAAAATTGAATCTTTGGAAAAAGAATTGGCAAAGATTGATGAACTAGAGAAGAAACTTGATGAGAAGGATAAAGCTTTGTCTCAATTGGAGCAATCCAAGGATGTGATCGAAGAATCGAGAAAAAATGAAGCTGATAAGTTGGATGATTTAATTAAAATCAAAGATGAATTAGAAGCTCAAGTTCCAGCCTTGAAATCAAAACTCGATGATTCGAATAAAGAAAACGAGCATTTGACGCAGCTTTCAACAAGCTTGAAGAATGCCAATATCAATCTTTCCAAAGAGGGTCAAAAAGATAGGTTGTCATCTGTCAAAGAACTGCAAAGGATGAGCTTCGTAAATCATTTGTTATCCGACCAGTTGAAACAACTTTTGATAGAAGCTGACCAGAAACAAAGCACATTGAATTATCTAGAGAAAAAGAATAGAAATCTCGTCTTAGAGAAGAGAAGAAATGAACGCTTATATTCAAATAGGATTTCTAACTTAAATGATGATTTGTCCGACATGAATTACAGCTTTGATTCTTTGAAGAATCAGTTTGATGAGATTCAAAAAGAGAAGGAATTACTGAATTCTAAATTAGAAGAGATGAAGAATGAAAATGATCAACTTAAACTAGACCTTTCCACCATCAAAAACGATTTAGACAACAGCAATTCATCCAATGTAGATCTTCTAGAAAAGAAGGATTCTGAAATAGCTGAATTGAAATCATCCATAGAAGCTTTGAAACAAAACAATTCACAACTGGTAGAAGAAACAAATAAGAAGATCTCTGAATTAGAAGCCTTAAATAATGAGAAGGCCGGACTTGAAGCTGACTTAGCTTCTTTCAAGGCTGAGCTTAACAACAATAATTCTTCTAATGCTGTTTTGATAGAAAAGAAGGATTCTGAAATAGCTGAATTGAAATCATCCATAGAAGCTTTGAAGCAAAACAATTCACAACTGGTAGAAGATACAAATAAGAAGATCTCTGAATTAGAAGAATCATTGAATCGTTTGAATGAAGAACGCAATACATCGAATTCAACGATTGAGGAGTCTTCAAATCAAATCAATCAATTGAATGAAAAGCTTTCATCTTTGAATGAAATCAATTCCGAATTGACTTCTTCAAATGAAAAACTTAAAAATGATTTGGTAGATAAAGATAATGAATATAATGAATTGAACGGCAAGATTTCTTCATATGAAGACAAGATTAATTCAGCAGCAAATGAAATTCAAATTCTTTCTGATGCAAAGGATGAATTGAATAAATCCATTGTTGAAAAAGATAAGAATATTGCAGAATTGCTTAATAAGAACAAGGATTTTGAAACTGAAATCGAAAAGCTAAATTCGATTGTAGATGAGAAGTCGGACTCCTTAAAGAATGCAAGCTCTACTCTTGATAGTAAAGTAAATGAGATATCTAAATTAAATGATCAATTGAATGAAAAAGATGAAGAAATTCGTTCTTTGAATGAAAAGTTAGCAAATGTTTCTTCTTCGGCGAACGATTCGGCTATCGATTCATTGAAAGAAGAGATAGAAAACTTAAAGAAAGAAAAAGATGAACTTTGTTCTTCGTTGGCTGAGTTATCCCAAAAGGAAAAAGCTTCCGAATATGAAGTTCAAAGATTAAATGAAGAATTAAAAATTAAAGAGCAGGAAGATAAGAGTGAAGATGTTGACACTGATAAACTATCACAGGATTTGTTGTCTTCCTTAAATCTAGGCGATGATAACAATTAATTGGAGGAATAGATATGGAAAACTTGGATAATGAAAAGATTTTGGCTGAAGCAAAAGATGAGGCTTCATCGTGCAAAGATATGCCTTCATTGATGAATTCAAAGGCAAAATATCTTGGAAAGAAAGGACCTTTGACCAGTCTTTTTGCTCAAATGAAGAATATTCCTAATGAGCAAAAGAAAGCTTTTGGTCAAAGAATTAATGAGATCAAGGAAAAATTAGCATTTATTTTCGATGAGCAAAAAAAGTTGATTGAAGAGAGAAAACTAAATGAAAGACTAGAAAAGGAAACTATCGATGTCACTCTTCCAGGTCATTCTTATGGTAAAGGAAGTGAGCATCCTTTTGAAAAAGTAGTGAAGAAGATTGAGGATTTCTTCGTCGGATATGGATATGAGGTAAAGGATGGACCTGAAGTAGAGACTGATTATTTCAATTTCGAATGCCTAAACATTCCAAAAGATCATCCTGCCAGAGATATGCAAGATTCATTCTTTATATCCGAAGGAATGCTGTTGAGGTCCCATACTTCACCTGTTCAAGCTAGAGTTATGCAGGCTAAAGATTTAAAACTTCCGTTGAAAGTTATTTGCCCTGGTAAAGTATATCGTAGAGATAACGATGCTACTCATTCTCATGAATTTGGTCAAGTAGAGGGATTGGTCATCGGTGAAGATGTCAATCTTGGAAACCTCGAAAAAACTTTGACCGATCTTCTTCAGTATCTATTCGGTCCCAAAGTCACTGCTAGATTCCGTCCTTCATTCTTCCCATTTACTGAGCCTAGTGTTGAAGTGGATTTGTCATGCTTTGAATGCCATGGAAAAGGTTGTAGCTTATGCAAAGGTTCGGGTTGGATTGAAATATTAGGTGCAGGTATGGTCAATCCGGATGTGTTCAGATTAAATGGAATAGATCCTGACAAATATCAAGGCTTTGCATTCGGAGTAGGAATTGAACGTGTTGCAATGCTTTTATATGGAATCGACGATATACATAGGTTCTATACTGATGATGTCGATTTCTTAAAGCAGTTTTCTAAGGAGGATTAATTTATGTTGGTCTCATATAATTTGCTTTCTCAATTAGTCGATTTATCTTCTTGGACTAGTGAAAAATTAGTTGAAAGATTGACATTTGCTGGATTTGAAGTAGAAGAAGTTCGTCAAATGACTCAAGCTTCCAAATTGGTTGTAGGTAAAATCATCGAATGCCAAAAGCATCCTGAAAGTGATCACCTTCATCTTTTAAAAGTTGATTGTGGTGGTGCTATAGGTGTTTTGGATATAGTTTGTGGAGCCCCAAATGCAAGAGAAGGAATTAAAGTCATCGTCGCTTTACCAGGATGTGACCTTCCCAGTTTAGGGAAGACTATCAAGGCTGGTGTCATAAGAAATTATCCTTCCAATGGAATGTGCTGCTCGTTAGTTGAACTTGGTGTTCCCGCCAATCTTCTTCCTTCTAAAGAAACTGATGGAATTCATGAATTGGATGATAGCTTCAAGATTGGTGATACTGAGGTTTTGGAACACTTGGGTCTTAAAGATACCTTGCTCGATGTCAATGTTTTGCCAAATAGACCCGACGCCCTTTCTTTGATCGGATTTGCAAGGGAAGTCAGTGCTTTAACTGGAGAGAAGTACTTAGGTGTCGATGAATTTGATATTTCTTCTTTAAAAAGAGAAAATCTAGCATTGACTTCATCTGATTTTGCTAAGAAATTCTCCTTAGCTAAAGTTCATTTGAAAGGCTTCGACAAAACAATTGCGCAGAAGATTGCTCATAATTTACTTCTATCTGGTTATGGAAGCGTAGATCCTTTGGTAGATGTTGGAAATTATGCAATGGTTTTGACTGGTCAGCCTTTCCATATTTATGACAGCTCTAAAATTTCTTCATATCCATTGGAAATCAGAGATGATTATGAAGGTCAGTTCCTCGCTTTGAATGATAAAACATACGATTTAAAGAAAGGCGATTTGGTAATCACATCTTCAGGCAAGCCTTTATGTTTGGGTGGAGTTATGGGTGGAAAGGATGTAATGGTGGATGAGAATACAAATGATGTTTTGATTGAAGCTGCTTCATTCTATCATGCAAATATACGTCACACCTGTGCAAGACTTGGACTATCTTCACCTTTTTCTCTCTTGTTTGCCAAAGGAGTTAATCCTTTGATGAGTGATGAATCATTGTCTGTCATGGTCGACTTGTTATTAAAAGTCTTCCCAGAATCTACCGTCGAATCTTTCTCTACTTCAACTAAAGGTGAGTTGTCTTTACCTGCACCAATCGATTATTCTTTGGAAAAGACAAACCATAGACTTGGAAGTGATTATACTCAAGAGGAAGTCGATCGTGTATTGACTGCATTCTCTATTTCTAAAGATAAAGATGGCAAGTTGATTTCACCTTTGTGGCGTGTGGATTTAAAACAACAAGCTGATATTGATGAGGAAGTATTTAGATTTTATTCAGCTGATAGAATTTCACTTTCATTGAAAGGAATGCCTTTGACTCAAGGCAGGCTTTCCTATGAACAAGAAAGTGAATGGAATATTAGAAACTTACTGATTTCTAATGGATTATATGGAGTTATGACTTTTACTTTGGTAAGTCAGGAACAAGCAAATCAAATTCGTGTCTTTGAAAATACTCCATGTTATAAGATTTCAAATCCTCTTACTAACGATCACGAATATGTCAGAGTGGATTTACTTCCTTCGTTACTTGAAACTGTTCAATATAATCTTTCCCATAAAAAGAGCGATTTCGGATTCTTTGAAATTTCTTCAATCGATTCACCTATAGGTCATAGAAGATTGTTAGGAATTGTTTTGCATGGAAATAAACAAGATCAGGAAGGATTTGGAGCTAGACCTTATGATTTCTACGATTTGAGCGGAATCATAGAAGCTATATTAGTAAATCTTGGAATTCAAAAGAATAGATATAGTATTGTAAAGAGCAAGAATTCTAGTTTCCATCCTGGAAAGAGTGCCGACATCATGGTCGGTAAAAGCTTGCTTGGAACTTTCGGGTCTTTGAACCCTGGAAAGTTCGATGAAGAATATTTGGTAGGTGAATTGGATTTAGGTGTTTTGTTTGGAATCAAGACTGGTCGTACAAAGTTCATTCCTTATGGAATTCATCCTACAGTTTTTAGAGATTTGTCCTTTATTCTTCATGGTGATGTTTCTTACCACGATATCGAATTGTTAGCTAAAAAAGCAGGTAAGAGCTTATTGAAGAGTGTAACTCTCTTCGATCACTATGAAGGTGATTTGAAGAAATCCATTGGAATAAACTTGGCTTTGGAGGGTGATCACACCTTGAAGGACAATGAAATTAATGCTGTTGTCAATGATGTTGTCAATGCCTTGATTTCAAAGCTTCCTATGGAATTGGCTGCTTAGGAGAATTATTAATGAATAATAAAGAAAAAAATGTGATTAGACATAAATTGTCTGATGGATTATATATCGATCCTAGATTGTTGAGAACAGGTGATAATGAGACGGAATACTTCCCATTTAAGCCTACCGAAGAAGAATGTTCTCCCCGCCCTAGCGTCAGAGGATTTGGAGAAAACGGTTGCTTAGAAGTTGTAGCTATGGTAAAGCCAATGGCTGATTTCCTGTTGGTCGAGATCACTATGAAAGGTGAAGTTACTTTATTGGACGATCACGATTTTACTTTGAAGAAATATCCAATCGATGAAAATTGTGAATTGTCTTTATCTAGTGATCCAGAAATGGCTGATATCTTGCCTGATTCAGATGGAAGATATGATTTGAAGCCTACTCTTTTGGCTTTGTTCTATGATGCCATCCCTCCTGTCTATTCCACTGTTCCTTTGACAAAAGTCGAGGGAGATGGATATGTCGTTTATAGTGAGGATGAATTTGAGAAAGACTATAAAAATTTAACTGAGAATAAACAAGACAATCCATTCAAAAACTTGAAATGATTTCTCCCCACTTTTACCCACTAAAAAGGGGAAAACGGTCAAATTAAATTTATAGCGAGGAAAAACCTCGCTTTTTTTATTTGTTTCTTAAAATTTTCCCACTAATTACCCACTATTAAAAATAAGTAAAAAACTTAATATATTAGGATTTTTAGCACTTTAGCCTTTAAAAGTCAATGCAAAAAAGGAAGAAAAATAAACAATGTGTGAAAAAGTGTTCAAAAATGGTAGAATTAGGGCGTGTGGGGAGGTGGATTGGCGATGTTCCTAGGATTGTCGGTTCATAACTTAGATGATAAAGGCCGCATTACTTTGCCTAATAAAGACAGAGGTGCTTTTACTGACTCTATCGTCTTTGCTACAATCGGCTTTGATGGAAACATCGAACTTTATCCACAAGATGCTTACATGAAGATGGCTGAACAATATGAACAACTCAGTGATTTTGATGCCAACAACCGTCAGTTGAAACGTATCTTCTTCTCTCAGTCAAATCAAATTGAGATTGATTCCCACGGCAGAATTCAGTTATCAAAGCCATTGTTAAACAAAGCTGGAATCTCTAAAAGTGTCACATTTGTTGGTAGAATGACTCACATTGAATTATGGGATACAGATAAGTTCAATGAACTTGAGAAGAAAGGGGAGGATGATTACTCATGTCTAGCTCAGAACGCTCTAAAACAAGTGCCGCAGAACAAGTAACTGAGTATAACATTCATATCCCAGTACTTTTGACGGAAGTATTGTCGTTTGTCAGGACTGATATTCCAAATATGGTCATTGTAGATATGACCATAGGTAGAGCAGGACATTCTTCAAATATTTTGGAGATGGTAGATAATACAGCTTCTTTATATGGATTTGATAGAGATCCTGCTGCCCTATCATATTCGGAGCAAAAGTTGTCTCACTACAGCCAGTCTCATAAGTTGTTTCATTCGAAATTCTCCCAAGCAATTCCTACTTTGAAAGAATATGGATTGCGTGGTGCTGATTTCATTCTTATGGATATCGGTGTATCATCACCTCAATTCGATGATCCTGAAAGAGGGTTCTCTTATCGATATGATGCACCTCTCGATATGAGAATGGACAACACACAAAAGCTGACAGCTAGAGAAGTAGTTAATACTTATTCGGCTGATGAATTGAAGAGAATACTATTCGAATATGGTGGAGAGAAGTTTGCTGGTCCGATAGCTAGAAAAATAGTTGAAGAAAGAGCTAAGAAACCAATCGAGACAACATTTGAATTGGTCGATGTCATTAAAAAAGCTCTTCCTGAAAGAATTCTTAGAAAGAAAGGACATCCAGCGAAACAAACTTTCATGGCTCTACGTTATGAAGTGAATGACGAAAAGAATGAATTGATCAATGGATTGAGCCAAGCTGTAGAATTCCTAAATCCAATGGGTAGACTTGCAATTATTACCTTCAACAGTGAAGAAGATGAAATTGCTAAGAACATCTTTATGAAATATGCACCGAAGAAGACATTTAATCGTTTCTTGCCTATTCCAACAGAAGATGAAAAATGCCCATACGAGATTCTTACAAAGAAACCTATTCTTCCTGACAAAGATGAACTTGAATTCAATCCTAGAAGTGAAAGTGCCAAGATGAGAGTAATAGAAAGGAGGTACTGATTATGGTTAAAAAGAATCGTATTGAAAAGACTTATAAAAAGAATAACAGCAAAAAAGTTAAAAAAATCATAGCTTTAGTATCACTTTTCGTAGTGCCTATGGCTGTTATCGCAGGAATAGTTACTGCTTGCCTTACTATTAATCATTCTGACACTGTATCTGGTGCTAAGATTGTCAACGCACCAAACCCTGTCAATGATCAAGACGATGACACCATCTTGATCTTTAGATAGTTAAATTGTTAATTAATTCCTACAAGTTTCAGAATATTCCTTTACAAAGAACGGCTTAAAGCCGTTTTTTTTATATTTTAAAAAATTATATATAAAAAAAGGATGAGCACAGCCCACCCTTTATAAAATCTAATTTACTTAATTTATTTGTTTTCTTCGATTGGAAGAGGTTTGATCAAATGGTTTTCACAATCATTTCTCAAGATATCGAAGAACTCATCGATAGAGACTGTCTTGGTCAAAGATGAACCACGAACACGGTAAGTGACTTGGTTATTTGCGACTTCGTTCTTTCCTATGACTACAGAATAAGGAATCTTCTTAGTTTGTGTTTCACGGATTCTGTAACCAATAGATTCGTCTCTAGCGTCGATTTCGCTTCTATAACCTAAATCGATCATCTTATTTCTTAATTTATTAGCTAAGTCGACTTGAGCCTGATCTTGACCAAAGACTGGTAGCAACTCTACTTGAACAGGTGCAAACCAAGTTGGGAAGTTTCCTTTGAAATGCTCGGTTATGACACCGATGAAACGATCGAATGTTCCAAGAACGGCTCTATGTATCATTACAGGTGTTTGGTGATTTCCGTTCTTGTCGACATAATAGCAGCCGAATCTTCCAGGTAATTGCATATCCAATTGGATTGTTCCACATTGCCATTGACGACGCATTGAATCTAAGACTTTGAAATCGAGCTTAGGTCCATAGAAAGCACCATCACCAGGATTTACATCATAAGGGATGTGATTGTCATCCATGACCTTTCTTAATTGTGCTTCTGCAGTTTGCCATTGTTCGACAGTTCCTATGTGGTCATCAGGCATTGTCGACAATTCAATAGAATAAGGAAGACCGAAAGTGGTGTAGACTTCCTTGTAGATTGAAAGCAAATCGTTTACTTCGTCCTCGAGTTGATCAAGGGTTAAGAAGATGTGTGAATCATCCTGTGTGAAGCAACGAACACGAAGCAAACCGTTCAATGAACCCGATGCTTCAGCACGGTGATCCAAACCATATTCACCGATACGCACAGGCAAATCACGATAAGAGTGGACTGAATTGTTATAGACTTGAATTGCACCAGGGCAGTTCATAGGCTTTACGGCATAATCCTGTCCTTCGATGGAGGTTGTAAACATATTTTCTTTGTAATGATCCCAGTGACCTGATATCTCCCAAAGCTTTCTCGATAAGACTTGCGGGGTTTGGACCATTTGATAGTTGTGCTTTCTTAAGATCTTAAGTAGCCAATCCTCCAAAGCACGTTTCATAGCCCAACCATTGTTGAGCCAGAAAGGCATACCAGGTCCATATTCAGAAAGAAGGAAGAGTCCCATTTCCTTACCAATCTTTCTATGATCGGATTCAGCTCTTTCTTTTCTAATCTTGATGTAATCTTCGAGTTCTTTAGAAGAGAAGAAACAGCAACCATAGATTCTTGTCAACTGCTCGTTGTTCTTATCACCTTTCCAATAGCATCCGGCTAAGGACAACAACTTGAAATTCTTTATAAATGAAGTATTTGGCATGTGAGGACCACGGCAAAGATCAGTGAAATCGCCTTGGCTATAAATTGAGACGCAGTGATCCCTATCTTCAACTTCATCGATATGTATAGTCTTGAACTTCTGGTCCTTGAAGATCACTTCTGCTTCTTCAGGCGAGATTTCTCTTCTTACGATAGGCAAAGCTTCCTTAGCAATTTTATGCATCTCAGCTTCGATTGCGGGGAAATCCTTCTCAGTGATGGGCTTAGGTGATTTGACATCATAATAGAATCCTTCGGGAAGAGCAGGACCGTATCCGAATTGAATTCCAGGATAAAGATGGCTTAAAGCTTGAGCCATCAAATGTGCACAAGAATGATTTAACACTTCAAAAGCTTCTGCGTCTTTCTCAGTTATAATCTTAAAATGACAATCCTTGCTTAAAGGCTTAGATTTATCATAAAGGTTGTCATCAACCTTAGCACATATAATCTTCTTTCCTAAAGAAGGTGCTAATTCAGTAGCAATCTCCAAAGGTGTCATTCCATCTTTAAATTCCTTAACGCTTCCGTCAGGTAAAGTTAATTTCATAAAAAAAGTATCTCCTTTTAAATGCTTAAATATTATAAACACTTTTATATGGAATGGCAGTTTTATATAGCTTTTTTGTAATTAAACAAAGCGTTTTTATTATGAAAAATAAAAACACCTCTGCTCAGCAGAGGTGTTCATTTGGATTAGACTTAGTCTTTTATAGAGAAGCCGACGGTAGCTGCACCAACTAATCCAGAATCTTGATCGAACTTTGCCAAGACGAAACGGATAGGTTTCAAAGGATAATTTGCTGCAAATGCTGATGCGACATGGAAGAGGTCATCCATGAATACGTCGCTTGATTTCATAACTCCACCAGCCAAGACAATCTTATCGAGATTGAACTCGAGCTGAAGATTAGCAATCAACAATCCTAATCCTTTGTACCAATCATCATAGGTCTTCTTGATCTTGGGTTCCAAAGGAGTGTTATTACGCTTGGATTCTCTGACAGCGTTGAATATATCGGCTGCCTTCATATTTTCTAAACCATTATATGCGGCAAGTCTTGCTAAACCATTTCCGGAAAGATATTGTTCCTGTTCCACGAGCTTTCCTTCAAATTCACGTACACAATGTCCAATCTCAAGAGTTGTGTTGATCAACTGTTTTTGATAGACATATCCACCACCAATTCCAGAAGAAACAGTGATGTAGTATGAATCGTTTACATCGCTAGCGGAACCGAAAATTGCTTCGGAAAGTGCTGCACAATTTGCATCATTTGCACAGAGAACCTTTACACCAGGATAATCTCTTTCTAACCAATCAGCTAATTCGAAATGTTCGATATGAAGGTTAGGAAGTTTTGTTGCTGTACGACCATTCTCAACCAATCCACACAACGAGACACCGATATGGGTGAACTTGATTGTAGGATTACGATGGATAATTTGGTCGATCATTGTGGTAATTTCGTGATAGAGAACGGTAGGATTGTCCTTAGCCGAACTATCTCTAATAACATCAACCACAAAAGGCATTCCCTTCTCGTCAATCTTTACAAGACCGACACGAAGGTTGGTAGCACCCAAATCAATGGCCAAAGTTACCGATGGCTTTATCATCTCGTTGCTCATAGACCAAACTACTTCTCCAAAGTGACAATCTTCATGAAGTTAGTATCTTTGCTGTTTACAGGATCAGAGCCAGTGACAATAATGTTGCTTCCAGCAGGAATTCCATAACGCTTAGCAAGAGCGACAGCTTCAGCTTCCATTTCCTTCAAGGATGAAGGAACCTTCTCGACCAATGCAGGATAGACACCCCAGTAGAGGATTGAATCATAAGCTGCATCATGATTAGAAGTCTCAAACAAAACAGGGCAGACAGGACGGCAATGTGAAAGTCTCTTTGCTGATTCAAGATACTTTGAGAAGCAAACGATAAGTTTGCTTTCGGTCAAGTAAGCAGCGTTGACTACAGCATTTGCCATAGCATCGGCTTCTTGGCGACGAGACATTGCAAATCCTTCTTTGGCCAACTTCTCATAGTCGAGCTCTTTTTCCATACGAGCACAAATCTTGGCTTGCATGGTGACAGATTCCAAAGGATAATCTCCGTTTGCGGATTCTCCAGAAAGCATGACTGCGTCAGCTCCGGACAAAACAGCATTAGCGACATCGGAAACCTCAGCTCTTGTAGGGAAGGGTGAGTGCATCATTGAATCGAGCATTTGTGTTGCGACTACGATAGGCTTACCAAGCTTTCTAGCACCTTTGATCATACGCATTTGTACGACAGGTACATCCTCGGCAGGAATTTGAACACCCATATCACCACGGGCGACCATCAATCCATCAGAATACTTGATTACATCATCGATGTTTCTGATAGCTTCAGTATTCTCGACCTTAGAAATAATTCTGATTTGCTTTCCACCATTTTCGTTGAAAATCTTGCGGATATCATCGATATCTTGCTTATCACGAACGAATGAAGCAGAGCAGTAGTTGACGTGTTGTTCACATCCAAAGATCAAGTCCTTTCTATCTTGTTCGGAGACATAAGGCATTGACAAATGAGTGTCAGGACAGTTAACTCCACGCTCATCCTTTATATCATCATTTGTGGTAGCTTCGCAGTAAATTACACCTTTGGCCTCATCCTTACCAGTGACGACCATATCGAGCTTTCCATCATCCATACGGACGTGGTGGCCGTTGTTGACGTCGTGAATAAGTCCTGTGTAGGTGATTCCCATCAAGATGGTTCCATCATCTTGCTTTCCACCGAGCTTATCGTTTCCGTTAGCATCTTCACATCCCATCTCGAGAACGATTTTGTCGCCCTTCTTGACAACGACATGTTTTCCAACGAAACGTCCAGTACGAATTTCAGGTCCCTTAGTGTCGAGATCAACACCGATGAGTTGGTTCTCTTCTTTCTCAATTTGTTGAGCAATGACAATCTTATTACGTTGTTCCTCATGATCTCCGTGAGAGAAGTTAAGACGGATAACGTTCATACCAGCTTCAAACAAAGCTTTCATCATGTCATGATTGTCGCTAGACGGACCAATCGTGGCAAAAATCTTAGTCTTCTTTTCAATCTTCTGCATGGTTACCTAATGTTCCTTTCAGCATCCAATAATTCGGGATGCAACTTGCGTTGTGAATTGAGCACTTCGACAAATGAATGTGTAGTTACTTTGTTGTCTTCAATGCCCACAGCTAATCCACTTGATCCTTCTAAGAGGAGGGTTGCTGCCTTTTCGCCCAATAGCGTTCCCAGTACACGATCATAGGCGGAAGGGAAGCCCCCACGTTGGATATGTCCAAGCACCTCGTAGCGGGACTCGATGCCAGTAGCTTTCTCGGATAGGGTCGCAAGTTTTGCCACATCCAATACATTTTCCTGACAAACGATAAGGAGTTGACGCTTGCCACGTCTTTCCTTTACTTCTCTAATCTGCTCGACACACGTATTGTAATCGACAAAGTTGTCCTTTGTAATAACGCAATCTGCGCCTGAAGCCAATCCAGCGTAAGAGGCAAGTTCCCCACAGTGTCGGCCCATAACTTCAACAACGAATATACGATGGTGGGACGACATGGTATCCCTGATTCTTCCTAAAGCTTCGACTATTGTGTCTAATGCCGTGGAAAAACCTAGAGTGAAATCGGTCAAAGGAATATCGTTGTCAATTGTTCCTGGTACACCGATCACATTGGTAGAAAGTTCACTTAAGGCTTTCAAACCGTGATATGTTCCATCTCCACCTATACCGATTACTCCTATAGCATTTTCTTTTTTGAGGTGTGCCCAGGCTTTTAGTCTAGTTGTTTCCTCTAAGAATGCAGGATAGCGAGCAGTGCCTATGAAAGTTCCACCGCGATCAATGACCCCGGATACACTTTCATAGTCAAGCGGTATAAAGTCACCCTCGGAAAGACCTCTAAATCCGTCTAGTGCTGCAAGGACATCAACACCTTGATTTATGGCTTTTCTAGTGATTGCACGAACGCACGCGTTCATACCGGGTGCATCACCGCCAGAAGTCAACACAACCAATCTTTTCTTTGTTTGTTCCATATCCGTACCTCTGGCACATATAAATATATCAAAAAAAAAGGAATATGGATTAACATAATAAAAGGGTTAGCATAGATACCTTCTATGTTTTCCTAAATTTAATGGGATTGTGTTTTTCTTGGTACATTTGAAGTCGTTCTTTACTTTGTTTTCCAAATATTGCTAACAAGGTATAAAATATAAGTATGAGGTAAGAATATGAGTGAAGTGACAAAGAATTGTGAAATTACAGTTAGCGTTAATTTTTCTATGTCCATAGGGGATTATAAGGTTCTTTATCTTTGCTACCTTCCTATGATTGGATCTGACGGAATGACATTATATGAATATTTGCTCACTATAGGCTCTTTGTCTCAACCATTTTGTTTTGGCGAAGATATTTTCTCTTTTACCGGAATGAACAGTTCTTCTTTGAATGTAGCGAGGAAAAGACTTGAAGGCATCGGACTTCTCTCCACATTTCATAAAGGAAATGAAGATGATGCTAATGAAGCTTTTTTCTTCAAAGTCGTGCCACCTTTATCCGCTAAGAAATTTTTCAATGATTCAATTCTCACATCACTTTTGACTAATTATATCGGGTATAAAAGATTTGAAAATGTTAAAAATATTTTCATAAAAGGAGAAAAAATATCCAAAGATTTTAAAGAAGAGACGGCTAAGCTAGGAAATGTCTTTGATTTGGCAGGTTTGTCCTTCGAACAAAATGAAGAAGATACTGGTAAAATAGAGGATAAACGTGGAAAGACTACAATAGATTCTTTCGATGAAGATGCATTTAAAAAAGAACTTGCTAAGAATGGTATTCCTTTTTCTAGCATTGAAAATGATTATTCAACAATAAAATCGACTTTATATTTTTATGGGTTGTCAATTGAAGATACAGTTAAATTTATCCTTCAAGCAACTACCAGCGATAATGTATTCCTTAAGGACAAATTCGTAAGACTTTGCAAAGATAGATCTAGTTTTTTGACTGATTCTTTCAATGATGAAGCTTCATATCCTACATATTTTGGTAGTTCCAAAAATGCTGAAGTATTCAAACAACAAGATCAATATCCTACACCTACTTATGTTTGTGCAAGATTAAACATGTCTAAGCTTCCTGATTCAATCTTGAGTGACTTACAAACTTTTCAAGATGATTTTAATTTCCCTAGAGGTGTAGTAAATAATATAATTGATTATTGTCTTTTGAAAAATAGTAATCAACTACCAGCTTTAGCTTATCTTGAAAAAGTTGCTATGTCTGTTAAAGGAAGTAATCCTAAAGATGCGTATGGATGTTCTATTATTTTGAAGGAACAAAATAAAAAGTTTAAAAAGAAACGTGAAAAGAAAATTGCTTATCAAACTGGTATGCTCGATAAAATTAATTCCTATGATAATCAAGAGGAAAATAATATATTTAAAGATGACGAAGATAGTAATAAGGATAGTAATAAGATAAAAGAAGATAATTCTGAAAATGATAATGTCGAGCTATCTGAAGAAGATGAAGAATTTGCTAAGAAATTATTGGAGGGTATGTAGTCATGGGAGAATGGGTTACTTTCAAAAATGCTGGCTTTGCGCAAGCTTCTATCAATGAAGACAATTTAAAAGAATATAAGAATGAAATCATTGAGAGACTTAACAAAAGATTGGATTGCAAAAGATATATTGAAAGACTATTAAAAGATAAGAACAATGATGTCTTTGATAAGTCCCTAACTGCCATCGATGTCTTTTTGGAATTTAGAGAGAAGCATGAAAACATCGATTCGTTAGTCGGAAAAGATGGGAATGTTCCAATGTTGGAATATGATCCTTATTCGGAATGTTTGGTTCTTAAATATGTATATTCAAAAACTCAGAAATTCCATATGCTAGCGTTGTCTAATATTCTTTGCTCTGACAACAAGAGTAGAGAAAGGATTGTTTCCAATGGTGAGAAAATCTCAAAGGATTTCCGCAGTGCTCCAAAATATGCTCAACCCATTCCTTTTTTGACCGATGCAACATTGACATTTACTAGGCTCTCCCCTTATTTGCAAGGTAAGAACAATCCTAAAGGATTCCTATTTACATTTTCTAACGGAAATGGACAGTATCTTTTGGATTTTGTTTCCTACCTAGGAGCAAGGGGTAACAAAAAAGTTGCTTGTTTATCATCAGGGGAGACATTTTCAAGAATTTCTTTAACTTTAGGAAAAGATGAAAGTGCAATGTCTTATTTAGAAATGGGTAAAAATGCTGATATTCTCTGCCTATATAATTTAGAAGCTCTGCCTACTAATAAGAATTTTATCGAATCTGTATTCATTCCTTTTTTATCTATGAGAAAATCTCAAGGTAAAATTACTTTTGGTTGTATTAATGACAGTTTGGCAACATTTGTAGGTGGATTGTCACCAATTTTAAGCACGAGAAATCAAATAAGAACATCCTTAAAATCTCTTATGGAAGAACATAAAACAAAAGAAGATCAGTTGTATTTTTAGATTTTTCTATAGATTTCATTAAATCCTCCCACATATTTGTTGGAGGATTTTTTCTATGATGATGTTGCAAGAAGATGAAAAGAGTTGCTTTAAAGCGGTGGTTAGGGAAAGTTATAGATTCTGTTATTCCATTAAGAGAAATGATTACTTAACTTTATCTGAGATGAAGAACAACTTGCTTTCAATGAGGAACGAATTAGCAAAACTAGGAGTTAAATCTAAAGGCGTAGCGATTGAAGATTTCAATAGTATTCCTGAAAAAACTGGTTTCATAGCTCAACTTACGAGGAACAAAAAAAATCATTTTGTTTTCTTGAAGAAGAAAAAAGGTGACAAATGGTTGGTATATGATCCTGCCTATGGTTATTTATGGATGAGGGAAAATGAACTGAAGGAAGAGATGACTGGAAGAGGGTTATTAGTTTATCAGAATGATAATAAAGTGAAAATTAAGAAGAAGGCAAGGCCAGAAGTTTTGAATAAATCGACAACTTTATGCTTGGGATTGATGGCTTTGATAAGATGCATAACAGGTGTATTGTTCCTTTATTCTTTTAATAATAATACCTACTGGATTTATTCGTTTGCTTCATTGGGTGTTTTCTTATTATCAGCATTATTTACTATGTGGGTTAATTCCAACGCATTAAAAACCTTTGTCTTGAACAAATCTATCCCATATCAAAATCTATGTTTTAATCAGACCGCTTTCGAAGACTCAGTCAAAGTTGTAAATGAAGAATTATCATATGAAAACGGAATACTAAACAAATTTACTTTTTTAGTTTTAGCTAGTGTAATGGCATTTAATATGAATTATTACATCGCCATTTATTTTGGTGTTGGAGTCTGGTTGTTCTTAGCTATGAGAATGATATTAAATCATTTTATAGATTTAAAAAGAGGGAGGATTAGCTATGATGAAAACAAAATGAGATCTGATGTTGTAAAAGATGAGATGTTTCTTTCTGTTTGGAACAAATCAAATTTATGCCTTTTACTTTCATATCTACCTAACTTGTTATGCATAGTGTTAACCTGTGCTTTTTTGGCTTTGATTAGCTTTATGCAGAATAATTTCTCGTTAGACTATTTTTTATCAAATCTTGTTTTCCTTGTGGGAAGCATTCTATATATCATTAGAATCGATGATGATTTTTCAAAAAAAGACAAAGTGAAGATGCTGATGTTTAAATGTGGGCCAAAATTTGATGAGATTCTCGAAAAGAAGGAGGAAAAATGGTATCATAGTATAGTAGGAAAAGAGACTAAAAATGAATCTTGAAAACACATTGGAATTCGATGATCAAACTGAAAAATGCATTGGTTTGGAAAAAATGTTTAAAGACTTGCTTAATCATATTGCCAAGTTTCAAAAAATTGACAATATTCTTGAGTCTTTAACAATAGTGAATGATGAGACTATTCACAAGTTAAATCTTGAATACAGAAATACGGACAGACCAACAGATGTCCTTTCTTTCTCTTTTGAAGAAGGAGAAGATGAAGAAGGATTGCCTTTTACCAACTTGGGCGAGGTTGTTATCTCGTTGGATACTGCAAGAAGACAAGCTTTAGATTTTAAGCATCCTGCTTGTCGTGAACTTGCATTTTTGTTTATTCATGGAACTCTTCATAATTTAGGCTATGATCACGCAAGAAGTCATGAGGATGCTGTTGTCATGTTCGCCTTGCAGAATGATATATTGAATTCCTTTGAGTTTGATTGGGAGAGTTGTGTATGGCCAAAAGATTAACAGATGATGAGGTTGAATTATTGAGATCCAAGGCTAAGGAAGTTTTTGAAAAATCTCAGTGTACTTATTCTAAATTTGGTGTGGGATGTGCAATTATGCTTAATGACAATAGGTGTATTTGTGGCTTTAATATTGAAAACAGTGCTTATTCAGTGACGATTTGTGCTGAAAGAGTTGCTATGGTCAGCGCCATTTCTCAATATGGCGTTACTTCAAAAGATATCAAGGCAATTGGAATTTACCTTGAGTCACCTCTTGTCGGTTCTCCTTGTGGTGTATGTCGTCAATTCTTATATGAGAAATGCCCTAAGGAAACACCTGTATTTATGTTTAATGGAAGTGGACCTGAAGTAGAGTCTACTGTGGCAGAATTATTGCCTTATGGGTTTGGAAAGGATAACTTGATATGAAAGCAGGATTTGTAGCTATATATGGAAAAGCTAATGCAGGAAAATCAACATTGCTAAATGATATATTAGGCTTTAAGTTGATGGCAGTATCGGAAAAGCCTCAAACGACTAGAGAGAATATTATTGGAATTTACAATGATGACGATAGTCAAATCGTTTTTATCGATACACCGGGTGTTTTTACTCCTCATAAAAAATTAGGCTCAGCGTTGCTCAGAGATAGCGAAACAGCAAAGCAAAGCGCCGATGTACTTCTTTTTGTTTTTGCCTGCCAAGAAGGCATAGATAAAGATATGGTAGAAAAGGTTAAAAATTGCGGCCTTCCAGTTATAGTTGCTTATAACAAAATTGATTTGATTCGTGTCGATGAAGGTGAAGCTAAGCTCGTAAAGCTAAAAAAACTTTTACCTGATGCCACATATATTCATTGCTCTGCTTTGAAGAAATATGGAATTGATGATTTAGTCAAGGCTATTAAAGATCAATTACCTGAAGGCCTTCCTTTATATCCTAATGATATTGCTACAGATAGACCAAGAGAATTTGTCTTTGCTGAATTCATCCGTGAAAAATGCATGCGTCTTTTGAAAGATGAAGTTCCTCATTCCATATATGTCGAAATTAAGCATATCGACGAAGATGAGAAAAGTGTGATGATTACTGGAAAAATTTATGTTGAAAGAGAATCTGAGAAGGGCATTGTCATTGGAAAAGGTGGAAAGATGATCGCTCAAATATCTAAGTTTTCAGAAGATGCCATACATCAATATGTGAAAAAAGATGTTTTTGTTAAATTAACTGTTACAGTAGCTGAAGATTGGAGAAATGATTCCAAGTTCCTTCAACAGCATAATTTGGATGGATCTGGTCAATAAAATATATGGAATTGAAGAAAGTTGTTCGTGGCTATTTGATTTCTTCTAAGCAAAGAGGTGAAAAAGGCTCTCTGTTGTTAATATTGACAAAAAATTCCTTGATTCAAGTTTTGGCGACTAACGGAAACAAAGTTGGTGGGAAAAATATTCTTGTTGGAAGTATAGTCGGTTCCCTTTGTGATTTTGACTTAGCTTATAAAGGCGAAAGTGAAACAGGTGTACTGATGTTAAGAAATATTAGCATCGTTTCAAATTTTGGCAATTTTGCCTCTGATCTTCCTACTTCATTGTTCTTTATGCTCGTATCAGAATCTATCGGTGAGCTTCTCATAGATGATCAAGATGATGCACAAGGATTGTTCTTAGTCTATCAAAGAGCTTTGGAAATCTTAAAAGAAAAGAAATCCCCATTAGGAGCATTTTCATTGTTTCTGTCTAAGTCATTTGAATTTCTTGGTTTTGAGCCTGAGACAGCAGGGTGTGTGAATTGTTCAAGAACTGATCATATAGTATCTTTTTCTTTTGACGAAGGTGGGTTTATATGCGAGTCTTGTTCTCGGGAGTTGTTATTGAATCCTTTGCCAAGAAAAGAGCTTTTAACCTATAAGTATCTATTCCAAACCCCTCTTGAAGATTGTACCCCAGAAAAAATCGATACATCTATATTGATTTCAGTTTGTTCATCCATGGTAAACTTCTTGAAAAATGATTATGGTGCTAGATTAGAAACATTTTCTCTTTTCATATCCTCGTTGAAATAAGTATTTGTGATAGGACCCTTTTTTAGGGCTCAATTATAATAAAAAGGGAGTATATTATTAAGGTTATCGGAGGCTTTTATGTCTAATTATTCTTTTGATGAAATAGTCAATCACTTGGTTGTAACTGGATTTTGTTATCCTGGAAGTGAAATTTATGGTGGGTTAGCAAATTCATGGGATTTAGGACCTTTGGGTACTTTGATGAAGCAACATTTGGTCTCACTTTGGAGAGATCATTTCGTGAGAGAGTTAGGATTCAATGTCGAGATAGATCCTGCAATTATTATGAATCCCAAAGTTTGGGTTGCAACTGGACATGTTGCAACATTTAATGATCCTTTAACTGATTGCAAATATTGCAAATCTCGTTTCCGTGCCGATGATTTGATTAAGGCCCAGTATCCTGGAGTCGATGTAGATGGTATGACTCAAGATGACATGGAACAATATATTGCTGACAAGAAATTGGCTTGCCCCAAATGTGGAAAAAATGATTTCACTTCTATTAGGCAGTTTACTTTGATGTTTAAGACAAACATTGGAGCTACACAAGATTCATCTTCTGTTGTTTATTTAAGACCTGAGACTGCTCAGGGTATATTTGTTAACTTTAAGAAAGTTCAACGTTCACAAAGATTAAAGCTTCCTTTTGGAATTTGCGATATAGGTAAATCCTTTAGAAACGAAATCACCCCTGGTAATTTTGTCTTCCGTACAAGAGAATTTGAACAGATGGAAATCGAATTTTTCTTTAAACCAGGTGAAGATGAAAAGTGGTTTGAGTTCTATAAGTCCAATTGTAAATCATTTGTAGAAAGAATGGGATTGAAGGATGAAAATGTTAGATTCCGTGATCATGAGAAAGCAGAATTAGCCTTCTATTCGTCTGCCACTACTGATATTGAATACAAATTCCCTTGGGGATTTGGTGAATTGATGGGTATCGCTTGCCGTGGTGATTATGATTTGGGAAGACATCAAGAATTTAGCGGACAAGATTTGACTTATCTCGACCCTGATACTCATGAAAAGTATTTGCCTCATGTCGTTGAGCCATCCTTTGGATTACAACGTTTAATGCTTGCTCTTTGGTGTGATTCATATGACGTTGAACAATTGGAAAAAGACTCTAGAACAGTGATGCACCTCAAACCTAGATTAGCACCTTATACATTCGCTGTCTTGCCTTTATCCAACAAGCTAGTTGAAAATGCTCGTAATGAAGTATTCAATAAATTGCACTGTGATTATGATTGTGTTTTTGATACCACAGGATCGATAGGTAAACGTTACAGAAGACAAGATGAAATTGGTACTCCACTTTGCTTTACATATGATTTCCAATCTTTGGAAGATCATTCTGTCACTGTTAGAGACCGCGATTCTATGAAGCAAGAAAGAATTGCTATTGCTGATATCAAGGCTTATTTGGAAAAATATTTGGAAGAAAACGATTAATAATTTCTGAAGTCTAGAAAGGAGCCAAATGAATAATAAAGACCTCTACGACTTAGTAAAGCAGAAGTCTAGTATCGTTAAGACTGTTTCTAGCTTTATTGATGTTCAAAAGAAAGGAAACTCTATTGTTGCAGTTTGTCCTTTCCACAATGACACGCATCCTTCAATGTCTGTTAATGCTACATTGAATATTTTTAAGTGCTTCGTTTGTGGCGCTGGCGGTAATCCTATTGGATTTGTTCAAAAATATATTGGGTTGAGTCGCTCTATATCTTTGGAAGAAGCGATAAAAAGAACAGCTGAAATAAATGGAATTATTCTTCCTAAGAATTCGTTAACTTCTTTGGTGGAAGTCGAAAGAAAAAGTCTTCCACCTGAAAGCAAAGCCTTGGATGATTTAGCTAGCTTTTATCGTATGGAATTAAGAACTCAAGCTGGTTCTAAGGCTTTTGAATACTTAAAAAACAGAAAGATGGATGAAAGTGTGTTGGAACATTTTGGAATTGGATATGCTCCTAAAGACAACACTTTAGCAATCCGTACGCTTAGAGAGAAAAAAGGATATAGTATTGATGTCTTAGAAAAAGCCGGTATTCTTTTATCTAATTCAGAGACTTTGAAGGACCGCTATTCAGAAAGGATTATGTTTCCTTTAAAGGATAGTGATGGTCATGCGGTTGGATTCTCAGGGAGAAAATACTTGCCAGACGATCCGTCTACATCAAAATATATAAACTCTCCTGAAACTGATTTATTCAAGAAATCTACTCTTTTATATAATTTGGATAATGCTATTCAAACAGCCAAAAGAGATGGATATATTTACGTCACTGAAGGCTTCATGGATGTTATCGCTCTTTATAGAGCAGGAATAAATTCTGCCGTCGCTTTGATGGGAACAAATGTTTCTTCCACCCATCTTCAAATATTGAAAAAATTAAATGTTGAAGTAAGGCTATCTTTAGATAGCGATGGACCTGGTCAAAACGCAACTAAGAAATGGTTGACGGCATTTACTAGTTCCGGAATAAAATTTAAAATCACACGCCCTTTTAATCTTGAAAAGGATGGAAAAGATGCCGATGAAGTCTTAGATAAATACGGATCAGAGATTATGGTTTCCAAGATGAATGATTTGTTGGACCCTATAACTTATGCTGTTTTATGCTTAGATAAAAATAAAGGTGATTATATAAAAAATCTCGATACAGTCGTTAGTAGATTATCATCTAATTACTCTTATTTATCCATCACAGAAAAAGGATTGTTAGAGCAATTTCTTTCTAGCTGTACTGGTCTTTCAGCTTCATCGTTTCATGAAAGATTTGTGAAAGATAACAAATTGCCTTTTGAGGAAGTGGCTGAAACAAATAATCTTTCTTCTCCGATTTTATATACTTCCGATTCAGACAAGTTTAACGGACAAATAAATTTGAAATTGCTAGGAATTAAAAAGCAACGTGAGTTTGGTGGAACATTGAGTGATAAAACGATGTATACAGAAGCACAAATTCTTGCTAGATTGCCATTATCTTACGATGCTGCAAAGCAATTAGAAGGAAGCAATTTCTGGTTTTATAACAAAGTTTATAGATTAATTTCTAATTATATTTTAAGCCAATATCATTATAGAGTAGACACATCAAATTTAGGACTTGATGGTGCTGAATTAGATAAAGCTAAAACTGATTTAGAATTTCATTTAGATCAATTGAATGAAGAAGGTGTTCAGAGTATATTGACCAAAGATGAGGTAGAAAAAGCTTTTGATTTTTTGAACTTGATGACTTCAGATGATTATAGAAATGACTCTTTTAAAGAACTGCTTGAGAATCATAGAAATTATGTTGATGATGAGAACATGTCTAAGAAAATTGGAAATGATTTGGATGCCTTAGCTGATTATAAGAGAAAGAAATTAGTTATAAGCGGAGTAAAAAAGAAGTCTAATTCTAAATAAGAGGTTTCTTAATATGGATAATAGTATCAAAGATTATCAAGTGAAAAGGATTAAAGAATATAAAGAAACTGGCGATAAATCTATTCGCGACGAATTGATCAAGAATAACATACCCTTAGTTAAATCTAGAATAACTAAATTGAAAGGAAATTATTTAACTAAAGATGATTATGATTGCTATTATATTTCTGGTTTGATTGGCTTATGGAAAGCTATAAATAGATATGACTACGATAGATTTTCCAATCAAAGTTTTTCTACATATGCAACTTATTTGATCGATAACGAAATCAATAATGTACCTAGTTCTTTTAGCACTACTACAAGAGGAAATGAGAAGAAAATAAAACAGATTAAGGCTGTAGAAAAAAGACTTTTAAGTCAATTGAATAGACAACCTTCAAACGAAGAGATAGCAAATGAAATAGGAGGAAAAATGACTCCTTCTATCGTACATAAAGCAAGGCTTATGGAAACTACGGTAACATCTTTGGATGAAAGTAATTTATTTTCTGATGACTCTGATTTAAATGAATATAGCTATGAAAAAGATGATCCTGAGAAAAGTGCTATAAACAATATAGAAATAGAATCTTTGAATAAAGCTATTAATGAATTGGACGAAGCTGATCAGCTTATCGTTAAGGCCTATTTTGGATTAGGAAGTGAATTTGAAGGTAAAGAAATGACTTATGATGAAATAGCTTCCCTATTGGTGAAAAAGAATCTAGTAAAAAAGCAGATGACTAAACAATCAATCTATGCCAGGTTAAGCCAAATTCTAGTTAAATTGAAGAATTTGATGATGAATAATTAAGAATTCTAAAAATAATTTTTTACTTTTGTGTTTTCAAATACAAAATAAGAATGTAAGTAGTGGAGGTAATTAAATATGAGTGAAAAAACAACAAAAAAGGATACTAAAAAAGAGATCATTGAAAAAGTAGTTAATAATGAAGAGAAAGCAGTGAAATCAAAAAAAGCTTCTTCAGCAAAAAAAACTAGTGCAAATGCAAAGAAAGAAACCGTGAAGGAAGAAAAGACTACTACTGAAAAAGAAGCGGAGACTAAAGTTAAAGAGACAAAAAAAGTAAATAAATCTAAGAAGGCAACTAAGTCATCTACTTCAAAAAGCAAAGAACATAAACCAACACCTGTCGAGGATGCAAATGAAGAAAAAAAGGGTATCGATGAAGAGAAGGTTGAAGACGAGAAAGATACAGATTCCGATGATATTTTAGATCTTGATAATGTTATGAAAAAATCTTCGACACCGAAAGGAAAAGGAAGCAAAAAGACTGTTTCCGATCTGATTAAAAGTGGAAAGCAATTATTGACATTGGATGATGTCAAGAAGGAAATTCTTGATATCGTTAATGCAGAAGGTTACATTAAGATTTCTAAAGTTGAAAATCTTTTAAATCATTTTGAATTGAGCGATGATGAAAATGACGATTTCTACGATTGGCTTATGAACAATCCTGATAATCCTATTGAAGTCAGAAACGATGATGGAACACTTTATACCGGTGATGAGGATGATGAAGATATCGATGATGAAGATATCGAAGATTTAGATGAAGATGGGAATGATTTGGATGATGAAGCTGAAGGCGACGCCGAACAAGATGTTACTTCTCAATCTACAGTCAGCGATTACAATCCTGCTATTGATGTTAAAATTAACGATTCTGTAAAACAATACTTGAGAGAGATTGGACGTTATCCTGTTTTGACTTCTAAGGAACAAGAGCAAGAATTAGCAAAAAGAATCAAAGAAGGTGGCGAGGACGGACAAGATGCTAAGGATGAATTGACAAATTGTAATTTGAAGCTTGTTGTTTCTATTGCAAAGCATTACATCAAACGTGGTATGGATTTCCTCGATTTGATTCAAGAAGGTAATGTTGGTTTGATGAAAGCTGTAGATAAGTTTGACTATACCCGTGGATTTAAGTTCTCAACTTATGCTACATGGTGGATTAGACAAGCCATCACTCGTGCCTTGGCAGACCAAGCCAGAACTATAAGAATTCCTGTTCATATGGTCGAAACCATTAATAAAATTACAAAAGCTCAAAGAAGCCTTGTACAGAAGCTTAACAGAGATCCTACTGATGAAGAAATTTCGGATGAACTCAACGGTTTGTATACACCTGAAAGAATTAGAGAAATCAAGCAAATTGCACTTGATCCTCTTTCATTAGAGAAACCTGTTGGCGAAGAAGAAGATTCTCATGTCGGTGACTTTATTGAGGATAGAGACAACGTAACACCTGAGCAGTACGCAGAACATGATATGCTCAAACAAAAGTTGAATGAAGTATTGAATGATCTCTCTGACAGAGAAAGAAGAGTTATTATGCTTCGTTATGGATTGGGCGAAGATGGAAAGACCCATACTCTTGAAGAAGTCGGAAAAGAATTTAATGTAACTAGAGAACGTATTCGTCAAATAGAAGCAAAAGCTATCAAAAAATTGAGACAGCCCAAACGTTCTAATGCTTTGAAGGACTTTAGAAATGTCGAATAGAATAAGTCTTTCAAATAGACTTTCCAAAATTGCTTCTTTTGTTGAAGAAGGGGATATAGTTGCAGATATTGGAGCAGACCACGGCTATCTATCCATGTATTTAGCCCAAAAGTATAACCATAAAGGTTATGCTACTGAATATGGTAAGGGTCCTTTCTACAAACTGATAGATAACGTCGAAGAAAACAATCTTCAAAATCTTGTGGAATGCTATCAGGCTGACGGTCTGGAAGGATTAAGAGAAGATGTAAATACACTTATAATAGCTGGAATGGGTGGTCGAACCATAAAAGATATTTTGTGTAGAAAGCCTAAAGATTTGGTTAATATAAATAAAATTATAGTCGAACCTCAAAGCGAAGCATTTTTAGTTAGAGATTCATTGATGGAGCGTGGATTCAAAATCGTTCACGAAGAATACTTGCTCGAAAGAGGCAAAGCCTATCCTTTAATTGTCGCTATGAAAGGTGCTGAAGAAAGTTCCTATGAAGACTATGAATTAGAATTTGGTAGAATTTCATTAAAAAACAAAGATAAAATCTTATTTGATTACCTGAATAGGACCAAAAATCTCCTATCTAAAGTAGAAGAAAATGGTCAATTAAATCCCAAGTCCAAAGTCGAACTTGAACTTTGCCGTAAGGCACTTAAGCAATATTGATGTTAGAAAATCCTGATGAAAGTCAGGATTTTTTCTTTATTTCTTAATTTTTCTTATAAATAAATTAAAACCAACATTAAATTTTCAAGTCTATAGAATAAAATCGAAATAGAGTGAAAATACACTTAATAGATTTATTGGAATCTATAAGGAGAATATCTA
>ULVB01068914.1_pt1 | contig 31500 bp, 32 predicted proteins | sample 1959071 | NCBI WGS metagenome assembly ULVB01 (sample SAMEA4835776, study PRJEB28245) | human gut metagenome | biome: gut microbiome; material: fecal sample | place: Denmark | collected 2008 | reverse complement strand
TGTGAGAGTGGAAGGAATATCCTAGCTAAGCATAAGAAAAACGCCTTATATTCCCTCATACTAGGGATGTCGTCTTGAATTTCCTGTAGACCTGTCGAAAAACGCATCCAGTTAATATGTTCCTTCTGTTTGGTACCTTGTAATGGTAGACATGTTCCTTGTATGTCGACGACACATGTTGAGACTGTGGTGTTGCTAAGTCGTAAAAACAGCTGAAAAAGGCCAAAAATCGATAAAAATTGACGGATTTCCTTCTTTCTAAAAATGAGGGAAATCCTCTTTTTTATTGCAAAAATGGTTTAGTGGCGGTAAAGCGGTAAAAAAACAGGGCTTTACTCGTATGGTAAAATAGGTCAACTTCAAAAATTAACACCCATCCTACCTCGTATCGAAATGGGGATAGGTTGATGGTATGTATACACGATGGAAAGAATAGGTGAAAAAGGCCGTATTCATGGGCATTTATTGAAATCTGCCGTTTCCTTGTTTTTTTGCGTTTTCGGAGTAGACTGCAACGACACCGTTAAAAACACAATCCTTTCGGGCTCCCCGGCAAAGAAAATTACGGATCTGGAGGCGAGGATTTCAAACCTCGAGAAGCAAAAGGACAATATCGTTGAACCGAAGGTGAGTGGGATCGTCTCCAAAGAGGACTGTGAGAAGAAATACGCCTCGATAACGAAAGAAATAGAGATGGCGAAAGGTGAGCTTGACCGCCACCAGGACAGGAAGCGAGAACAATCCGAGATGAAGGGGAAGGGGAAGGAATTCAAGGAGACCATACTCAAGCACAAGAGAATCGACGAGTTCCAAAGGGAGATACTCGAGACGACTGTTGACAAGATCATCGTTGGCGGTTTCGATGACGACGGCAATCCCGATTCGCACAGGATGAATTTCATCTTCAAATGCGGCGTCAGCGCGAACGCCGTCTACTCTAGGTGTTTTTTCGACTACTTCCTGAAGAGGCTTCGCTTTTTATGCGACACGGGTAGGTTTATTTCAACAATTGATTTCTTAATTTGCTTGTTGTCGTTGCAAATATTTAGAAAATATAAAAAATTGCCACGATAACTATGAAATAGTGAGGCTGTAGTATATAATAATGGCAAAGGAGGCAGGCTATGATACTATACAAACGGGAAAAGTATTTGTCCAAAATGCGCGCATTCTTCCATGACGACGACCTCATTAAGGTGATAACCGGCATACGCAGATGCGGAAAATCCAGCCTTATGCAAACGATAGCGGAAGAACTAAAAGGGGATGGCGTTGCGGAAAGCAACATCATTTACATCGATCTCGATAAACGTGGGTACAAAAGTATTCGAAGCGCCGAGCAGTTAGATGCATTAATCGAATCCGCCACGCAAGCGAAAGGGATGAAATACCTTTTCATAGACGAGATTCAGAACGTGGAAGGCTTTGAGGAAGTAATCAACGGATTTCGGTCCGAAGGAGACTATTCGATTTTCATAACCGGCTCTAATTCTTACTTGCTCAGCGGAGAACTTGTAACGAAATTAACCGGCAGGTATTTGGAATTCGAAATGTTTCCGCTGACATTTGACGAATACGAGGACATGAAGAAATTTTATGGGCGGGATATCGATGCCAACGCCGAAATAGAATTGAACCACTATATTTTGGAAGGCGGATTTCCACGTGCCATCAAAATCGACAATCTTTCGGATAAACGTACTTATGTGAGGGGGATTATCGATGAAATCTTTGAAAAAGATATCAAACGAAGGGTGAAAATCAAAGATGTTCAGTCCTTTGAGCTGGTTAGGAACTACATCATTAACAATTTCGGTGCAACGACTAGCATCAACAGCCTGCACGAAGCCCTTCTCAAAAATGGTATGGCCATCAGCCGTCAGACGGTGACTCGGTATATAAAAACGTTGGTTGATGCCAAAATTCTGTATGAGTGCAAAAGATTTGATATGAAATCGAAAAAAGCACTTTCGGGGGAACAAAAGTATTACGTTGCCGACTTGAGCTTTTACTATGCGATGAACACGGACAACCGGATCAATTACGGGCCAGCATTGGAGAATATCGTGTATCTATATGCACGAAGCCTCGATTATGCGGTAAGCGTAGGTCGCATCGGAAAACTGGAATGCGATTTCATCCTCCGAGACGGCAATATGGATTATTCCTATGTGCAGGTGGCCTATAAGATGCTGCAGAGCAAAGATACGGAAGATCGAGAATACAGACCATTGGAGAGCATACGAGATAACTATAAAAAATACGTGATGACAACGGACTATATGCTGCAAAAGAGAAATGGAATCCTCCATGTTAATCTGATGGATTTCATAGGCGATGGGAAACGATTTTAAGCGTAGGACTTGCCCATTAAAAGCATGCCAAAGGGATAGCCTTCGATGATGTCGTCGACTCCATCGGCCGATTGATTGAAATCGTTATTTGATTAGATTTGAGATAAGGAGGGCGCGTTCCTCCTTTTTGTATGGTTTGAAGTCGGATGAGCGATTAAAGCGTTCCGAAAATATACTAGAAGTGTGCATGAGGCTTGGAGGAAAAAAAATCATTTTATTGATACACCTCAAAAACTTCATTTTGCGGGGTGGCTCCTCCCAAAAAAGCCTGATTAATACAGTCTCGATTCGATACCATCTATTAGGAGGAATAAGATTATATGTCGCTGCTTCGAGATGATTGGTTTAATGGAAAGGAGCGGAAGCGGCCTTAAGAAGATATACAACGTATACAAAAAGCTGAAGTTCAAGGAACCTCAGCTGAATGATCAACACGATTGTTTCCTGATCACCCTATACGATATGCTGGGTGAAAAGAATAATAGTGTGATAATCAATGGTAAGTATGATGAAGCGATATTGGCCTTCTGTAATGGTGTTGCTCACAGGATTCTGAGTCATACGCGTCTACCTGTTCCGCCACGAAGGCATTCGGCTTATTTTTCTTTGTCCAATTTGTCGAGGAATTCTCTTGTTTCTTTGATGAATCGGTCAACGTTTGAATTATCTTCCCATTTCTTCTTCGCCGCCTCGTAATCGTCCATTGGGGTAGGGGAGAGAAGAGCATCGAGTTGCTTTCTTCTTTCTTCCTCCTCGAGTCTCATCTCTTCGTCCGTGAGATACCAGCTCCACCATTCAAAGAAATCGTCGTCCATTTTTCATCTACCTTCCTTTCTGCGTTTTTATTGTATCACCGTTTTTCCGTGAAATTACTGTTTCTGATTTTTTGCATTTTCAGGATACAATACAACATTATAAAATCAGAAAAATAAGAATGACAAGAAAAAATCATTGCTCTTTTTATCAGAATTTAGAAAAGAGCTTAACTGAGAATCAATGAAACTTTCTTTTGAAAATGAAACAGTATATTCATTGTTAGCTGTTAAAGCGATAAGATGATTATTGATGATTATAAAATCTATTCGTCTTCCATATCTTCTTCGATATCACATTTTGGAATTGTGATTTCATCAATATATTTCCCGATGGTGTTTTTTATGAATTGTTCTGTTTTATCCTTTTCAGAGCGTACTAAATAGGTTAAATAACGATAAACCAGGAACAATGGATTTTCCTTGTCTGAAAGGAGAGTCTCATATTCAAAAACGTTATTGATTGAATTATCAAGCAAATCTTGAATCTTTTCTTCATCTTCTGGGTTGTTATTGAACAACATGTCAAGGACACTTTTATCCGTCTTTAAAAATGTCGGGCAACTATCAAATTCATCATTAGTATAGTAGATGATATTTCCTTTTTCGTCTTCTACCTTCAATTCTCCGATTACCGTGCCGAAATCAATATCATCTCCGGCTTTGTATTTCGCATCGATGATTTTCAAGTGACTCATTTCTTTTCCCCTTGTTATTGAAAATGACATACTTATATTAAATTGTATTTTTCTATGAATCAATTGCAAAGCGATTATTGGATCACGTCTCCGCCCTTCTTCGTGTTTGCAAAGAGCCAGTTTTTACGGCCAATCACGAACGGTTTCATAACTTCACGTTCACAAACTTATCTTCAATTCAGCATAATACGCCGAACGGGCGGTGAAAGACTTCGTGATGGCAAGGAAGAACTTCCTTTTCAGCTATTCAGAGGCGGACGATGAATGGATTCTGTACCAATCGAACATTATCGATGACTGCAAAATAATGCTGGTCTTCAAGAAAATGCAGTAAAGCAAAAAATCTACGTGAGGAGGCTTTTTTGCTGGATCTATTGTTTTAATTTCTCCAACTATCGAGCAATTCTTTGATTGGCTTGAGGTCACTATCCCGTTTCGCAGGTTAAATATCGCCTCATGGGGTAATAAGTGGGGTAATAAAAAAGAATTGCCTGATAACTATGAAAAGGTGCTCGGTCTCATAACTTCTGATTTAATTGATTAGGTCTTGACCATGGACTTTCAGATAGTCTTTCACGTCATCACAGGTCATGTTATCGATACCTGAGGCACCTTTGTCTCCCGTGACCCGCAAAAAGGCTTGATTCAAGTTGTCTTTAGATGCAATTTCCTCAAACAATCCCATAGTTCTGTGTTTCCTCCTTTTGTTCTGTCTATCATCATCGTTTTCGGCATACTTTTCGCGGTATACGACCGCTACTTCTCCTCCTTACGGATTGAATAGACACTCCCATTCGTACTTTATAAAGGTTTGTTCATTCAGCCCTTCCTCTTTCGAGTACTATGATTTCTGCTGACTTCTTGGGGTAAACCTTTTTCGACTTTGAATCTCTTCAAATCTCCAAGACCTCACGGGGTAAGACACATATCTTTCCAGACTTGAGCACTTGATTTACTGACTGGCTTTTTACGATCGTCCATGATTTTGATATGTGTGGTTATCTCATCACAAGGCAGTCGCCTTATATCAAGTTCCTTTCCGTTACCCAGTCTGTTTGCTACGCTCTTCTTTCATCCCATACCTCATGGTACTGGACTTGAGTTTCACTATATAGTTATAACGACGTTCCTATTCGGGACTTTCACCCTTTAGATATATGGTATGCCCATTACACAACAAAAAACAGCTAGGACCGGATTATGGTCCTAGCTGAACAGAACACGACTACAGATTAACTCTTACGGCTTCTCATATCCCCAGACGACCGGACGATTCTGAAGATTCCAGTTTTTATTCCATCCGCTAGGCTCCGACTCTGCTTTGCAGCAAATGGTAAGGTTCTTGCATCCCCAGAATGTGCAATCCCCAATTTCCGTCACCCCGTTTGGAATGACTATGCTAGCCAGAGAAGTGCATCCCCAGAATGCTGAATCCCCGATTTTCGTCACTCCATCAGGAATGACTATGCTGGTTAGAGCAGAGCATCCCCTGAATGCTGAATTTGCAATTGCGGTGACTTTGATTCCATTGATTGTCTCAGGAATTGTGATGCTGGTATTGGAGCCGGTGTATCCGGTGATCGTAATGGATTCCACACCCCCTTTACAGGTGACGGCGTATTCAAAGACACCATAGGTTCCTACTCTTACATATCCCCAGACGGTCGGACAATTCCAAGGATTCCAGCTCTTATACCATCCGCAAGGCTCCGACTCTGCTTTGCAACAGATGGTAAGGTTCGTGCATTCTTCGAATGCTGAATCCCCGATTTCCGTCACTCCATTAGGAATGACTATGCTGGTCAGATAAGTGCATCCTTCGAATGCTAACCTCCGGATAGCTGTCACACTTTCCGGAATGACTATGCTGGTCAGAGAAGTGCATCCCCTGAATGCGTTCGACTTGATTTTCGTCACTCCATCAGGAATGACGATGCTGGTCAGGAAAGTGCAGTTTTCAAATGCTGACCTCCCTATGGATGTTACGCTGTCAGGGATTACGATGCTTTCAAGAGCGGAACATCCTGAAAAAGTATGGTCCTCAATGGACGTTATGCCCTCAGGGATTGCAATACTTGAAAGCGCTGAACAACCTGAGAATGCATTCCTTCCAATAGAGGCCACACTATCGGGAATGCTGATTTCCTTCAATTAGGTACAGTCTTTGAAGCCACTGTCTATAATTTGAGTTACCATTCGTCCCTGATACCGTTTTGGCACTGTTAGTTTTTTCAAAAATCTATTATTGCCTACTGCAATGGCCCAAGTCTTATCCGAGAGAGGATAATATTGGTAATTGTTCAATTCTGTAGAGTCGATTTCTGAAGTGGAATCGCTTGTAGTATCGGATGTATTTGAATTGGTAAATCCGCTGTTTTGCTCGTACGAAACGCCTCCGATGCTAGGACGTTGAATACTTTCCTTATTATTGCAACTGCCTAACAAAGTGAAGGCAGTCAAACCATATTTCAGTTTCTTCTTCATAGGTAATCTAGTACTATATATATTTGTAGCTCCCCTATAGCACTTTACCTCCTATATCTGTGGGGAGTGTTGTCAATAGGACTTGCAAGTCCTATTGTCGAAGCGGACACTGCAGACCATTACATATTTAAGGAGTCTTGTTTACTTACGTACTCCATGATCGTAAGCAAATGGGGCAAAGCCCTTTTGTCTACTTATATTATAGCTTCGAAAAAAGTGAATTTCAGGACTTGACAGGTGTTTTTTTGCTTTTTTCTAGTCTAAAATTACGGATTCATTTCATTTTCTTTGTCAATTCCGTACATCCACTCAACCCAAGAACGGATAGTAGAAGCACGTCTTTTTAAAGTCGATTCAGATAACCTTTTGTTTTCTTTTTTCAGATCAGAGGTCACTTTATCAATGTTCACTTTTCCGGTTACTTTAAAATCATGATAAGCTTTCCCGAACAATTTATCTTCCAGCAATTGATTATATATATTGCTGACTAATTCTGACTTGGAATTCTGCAGTTTCAAAGCACGTTCGGTCAACTTCTTGTTTTGGCCAAGATATTTCAAATATTGCAAAGCTGAAAGATAGTACGAAACCTGGCGGGGAGTTCCTACACTTATCACTTCTTTGGCTTTTTCTTTATTTTCGATGATTTCATCACCAGCCTGCACAAGAGCTATTACTTTGTTGATGTCGTTAGCTTGCGGAAACGGAATGGAATTGTTCATTCCCCAGAAAATAACTTCTCTCCCCGTTCTTCTGTCATCGCCTTTGCAGTTGATACTTCTCAAAGAGGCAAAACAGTTAGGGTCATAGAAGATTTTGTATTTCGGGTCTTCCTCAAACAATTTCATGACTTTTGTCGTAGCGTTGTTGCTGATGATAACAAAAGCCCCTTTATCTACAGCCTTATCGCACTTTTCTTTGAGTTTTTGGAAATCCGCGAAAGAAAAACCGGCCATCTGATATTTTGTAAAACCATCGTCATCTTCGTAGTCATATGGAGGATCAATGTAAATGGCATCGCCGTCTTTTGCTTTCTTGATAGCGTCCTCATATGAACCATTCATGATTTCAATATGGTTTTCGGGATTGCTCAGATACTCATGAATTTCCTTAATGTTAGTCTCATCACAAATCAACGGATTACGATATCTGCCCATCGGAGTATTGAACTGTCCTTTGCTATTCACTCGATACAGCCCGTTGTAGCAGGTATGGTTAAGGAAAATCATTCGGGCCGCTCTATATGGCGGTATATCGGAACCAACGACAGAATTAGCTCCAATAATTGCACCATTTCCAATATGGACTCCAGGTAATATTGTTACATTTTAGCCTATCCATACATCATTGCCAATAACGGTATCTCCTATATTCCTTACCGCTTCTCTTTCCTTCCCTGACCCAGTCGGGGACCTTGTCCGACCACGGAAGACAGTCCGAATACGTGAAGCCTTCCTTCTTCTTATGGGGAAGCTCCGAGAGCAGCCACTTCATATAGGTCCAGACGTCGAGTCCATTGCAAATGGCAGTCTTCGCAAGCGAATACATCTCACAGCTCACATCCCCGCCCTTCCTTGTGTTGGCGAAGGGCCAGTTCTTCCTTTTCAGCTATTCAGAGAAGGGGGCCAAGGCCGCCGGGACCCTCATGACGATCATAAGAACGGCGAGGCTGAATTAGGTCAATCCTGAGAAATACATTGCCTATGTCCTCACACAGCTTGGGAAGACCAGCCAGGAAGACATCGACAGCCTTCTTCCGTGGTCCGAAATCCTTCCGAAAAAGGTGAGATCATCGGAATACGATGTACCGAAGAACGTCGTGGATAGTATAAAGAAAGACAAATACGAATAAAAGGACACCGAAATAACGGGAAAAGCTGCCAGAGCGCCATGATTCCATCAACGTGGGACACAAGGCAAACCTTGGCAGCTTTTCCTTTTTATGACCTAGAAAGGGAAATTACGCTCTCGATTGACTAATACCAAAATGTTTTCGCAAGGGACATGATGGGAACATGAGGAACATGATTAAAAGCTCGACATCGAACATATCATTGATTAATTTGCTACATAAATGTTTTGCCTTGAGGGATAACATCTATCCAACAACACTATCTATGTGTCTCATTATTGCCAGTTGCACAGTCGGGTTTGGAATGTGGTCGATATGTTCCTTCCACACTGTGCCTCGTATTGGTGGACCTGTTCCTTACGTCCAATCTACGCATGTTGAGACTGTGGTGTTGCTATGTCGTAAAAATGGCTGAAAAAGGCCAAAAATCGAGGGCTTTGCGATTGTTTCCTTTATTGCATATATTTGTTTGTTGAAAAAAGAACATATAAATATTTCAAACATAAATTGCAAATGATAAGTGTTTTTATTGTTAGAGTAAAACTGTAAAATATAAGAAAAGAGGGATACACATGAATATTAACGAAAAAATTTATTTGGCTAGAATAGTCAAAAACACTAGTGCAAAACAATTAGGCACTTCTATTGGTGTTGATGAAAAGGCTATTTATTCTTGGGAAAAAGGTGAATCGGTTGATTTTGATTCTATAAGAAAATTGGCTTCCCATTTTAATATGAGCTTGGATTATTTGGTTGAAGATAAGCCAATGACCTCAAATGATCAAATGTGGGTTAAAGAAATCAAGTCATATCAAGCTGAGCAAGAAACAATCAAAGAATGTGATAAATTAATCGAAGAGTGCAAGAAATATTTAGATTCACTTGGATGCAAATACGATGATTGTATACTTCCATCGTTTGAAAATGGAGAAATTATTTATGGTGCATTCGTTGTTGGTGAAAACGGTAAATTGTCTTTAGATAAGAAAGTTTTAACGGAGATGAAACAAGCTGAGCTGCTTAAAAAGTTATTTAGTAATGATATCTCCATAGACGATGCTATAAAATCCGATGACAAGGAACTTATAGATATAGCATTTGCTAATTATGATAAGACGGCAAATTACTATGTTGTTCAAAAAGCCAAAGGCTTAATTAAAGAAAATAGGGATTATTTCGGCAGAAGGCTTGAGAGCGAAGATGAGATATTCTTTAAAGAAAATGATTTATCTGTACGTTTAGAAAAACTCGATCCTAATCTAAAGAATTATTACTACCTAATAGTGTGCCTTATTGATAGAGGCGCTTACTATTATAAGCAATATGGGGAAGGCGATGATCCGACAATATTTTATGATACTAAAGATGAGTCGAAAACTGCATTCATATATAGAGTCGCAAAAGATATGTTACTTCTTAGGAGATAAACAAACTTTGTTTGGATTTTTAAAAAATAAGAGGTAATTGTTATGAAAAAGAATTTATTGTTAATCTTTGGTCTAATTACTGCTTTTCCAGAAGTGAGCGGTTGTTCAAATGCAACAATCCCTTCAAACACTTCTGGAAATCAGATAATCGAAACAGAGAAAACTAAAAGATACGAATTTGACTTAACCTTGGATAATTATTGGCGATATTTCGATGAAACAGGAACTATGAGTGGTGGTTATCGTTCGTATACTACTCTATCGTATTCCATTTCCGGTATTCTTTCATACGCTTATTACGAGAATGTAGCCATGAAATTTTCTGTCAAACTGGATGACACAGTTAATCATTCATTTGATAAGACCATAGAATTGAAAGCAAATGGAAATGGGTCAATTGCATATACTTATGAAACCAAAGTAACAGATGACCAAGATTTCTATTGGTATAGTAGAGAATTGATTATCGATAACATTTCCGGAAAAGTCATATTTTCCATATGAGGCAATGCTCTCGATTATTGAAAATATGAAAATGACTTTCTAAAATAGTAATAGCAATATCTAATACGATAAAGGAGTACATTATGGCCTAAATTAAATGTCCTAAATGTAATAATGACATAAGCACAAATGCAACGGTTTACCCTCATTGTGGAAATCCATTGAAGGCCGAAACTAAGACTAAAGTTGTTTATGAAAATATGACTACAAGGGTTTCTTGCTGGGGATTAGGTGGTTCAAATGCAATTTATAGAGAAATTGCATCCATACCTTTCTGATGGGTGGAAAATAGTTTCAACTGTTGAGGATCATTGGAGAAGCGGGATGATTAGACATGATTATACAGTTATTCTAAGAAGACCTAAAAAAGTAAAAGTCGATAGCAAGTAGTTTATATAAAAAAGGGGATTTATAAATGAAATATTTCAAAACCAGTATTATTAGTGTGTTGACTTTATTCAACGTTGCAATTTGTGGGTATTCACTTAACAGTTGTTCTAATGAACCAAGCGAAGAAGTTTCAAAAGTCATTGAAATGATAGATGGATTAACAACTATCACTTTAGATTCAAAAGATCAATTAGATGCAATCAGTTCGGCCTATGCAGAGTTGACAAAAAGCGAAAAAGAACAAGTATCTAACTATGATGAATATATAGATGCAAAGAATATATATGAAGAATTGGTGCTGGAAGATGAAACAAAAGATGATCCAACTAGAAATATTGAATTAGATGATCTGATTGGTACTTGGGACTCCAAAAAATACACATGGAAAATTAGCGATTTTATGGGTGGAGAATCGGTTTTGTGGTGCATATATGACAAAACAACTGATAGCAGTGGGCCTATCAGATTTTGGGAAACAGAGACAGTGCCGTCTTCATATCTAACCGGTTATGATGTCCATGATAAAAGAATGAATTGCAAACTATGTCACACAATTGGTGAAGGTTGGAATGAATTTTTAAATGTTAGCCTAGTTAGTGGCATAAATTCCAATCTCACCATGTTTTATGGTTCACAAACGTTTAAAAAGACAAACAATAATTACTGATGATTTTTATAAAAAACAATACTTACAACTCTAGTAGTATTTTACATTACTTTTCATATACTTGTTATAAATGTGTTATAATTTTATCTGTATAAGGTTGTTGATGAACATAGACTACGATTATAAGAATTTAGTTGTCACTCTAAGAAACAAATTAATAATGACACAAGAAGAATTCGCCGACTATTTAGGCGTTTCGTTCGCATCTGTCAATAGATGGGAAAAAGGTCATTTTAAACCAACAACGAAAGTGAAAAAGAAGATAATCAATCTATGCAAGGAAAACAACATTAGATTAACGATAGGGGATTGAGAATAATAATTGTATATCACGAAACGGCCAGTAATTTTATAAATACATGCGCCATTCTAAATGCTGATGGGGAATGCTTGCAAATCGGCGATGAGATTTCAAATGCCATGAGAAATGCAGGCATAACTAATTTTGGAACATCACAAATCAATGCATGGAGGAGATCTCTTCCTTTTGTCACCAAAGCATTAAGCAAGACCGCAATAGATAAAGATGTCAAGGTGGCAATCGAATACAAAATCAATCAGCAAAGAACGAGATTTGATTTCGTCATTTATGGACTTGACGATGCTGGCTCTAAGAACGTTGTCATAGTAGAGTTAAAGCAGTGGAGCCCTGCTAGTTCATCTGAAAAGCCAGAGTACGTTTTTGCTAATGTTTCTAAAGGAGTCTTTGAAGATCATTGGCATCCGTCTTATCAAGCAAGGAACTATGCTAATAGCATATGGAATTTTAATGTTTATGTAAGAAACGAGCCATTCAATCTTTATCCTTGCTCATATCTTCATAATACGGATAATGGCAATGCCGGATTGATGGAAAACTTAGATACGTTTCCATTAGTTGAATCTAGTCCATGTTTTTTAGAAGATGATACAAATAAATTGATTGAGTTCCTTGAAAAATACGTGAAGCATCCATCTAAAGATATGCTTTATAGAATAGAGGATAGTAATTTGATTCCATCCAATTTGCTTGCTCATATGTTAAGAGATGCATTGAAGGAAAATGATTTCTTTTGCCTATGATGAGGCTCAAAGAAACGCTGTATCAACAATCATAGAAACAGTAAATGATGCTAAATATTAAAACTATAAGGCCACAATAATTGTAAAAGGCGGTGCTGGAACAGGAAAGTCTGCTGTTGCAATAAATACTTTGGGTCAATTGTTGAATCCTAAACAGGGAAAACGACTCAATTGTGCATATTTCACCGCCAATGAAGCGCCAAGATATTTGTTTATCCTTTTTTAAAACCTATTCTATAAATCTAGCTTGAAATTTATTCACTTCAATCAACTCCGAAGAAATTCTAAATGAAACTGTCAGATAATCGCTCGATATCTACAATATTTAATTTAGGTAATTGTTTTGATAAATAACCTCTAGTAAAATATTTAATAATAAGATTGGAGGCTATTAACAACATGTTCAAGAAGATACTATCAATGATTGCCTGTACCATAACTTTGGGTGTCACTTGTTTTGGCTTAGTTAGCTGCGGCGACAATGAAGAAGAGATAACAAGCCAACATGATTCTACTAAATGGTTTACCGATGAAGAACTATCTAAAGTAGGGCTAGAGGGATTAACTGCCCCAACAGGTTTAACTGGAGAAATAAGTTCAGATATCACCTGGTTTAATAATGGTTATTCATTTTCGCAACCTTGCCCCGATAAAGATACATTTGAATTGAATGCCGAGACATATTTCTCATATTTCAAAACCAATTATGATGGCAAGTTTGGAAAACCAAGAATCGAAAAACTAGGCATGGATACAAATGAAACCTGGTATGTTATAGAGCAAAAAAATTCAATATCTGAATATTATAGCGATAACCCAAGCGATCTTTATGACTTCTATTATGTAAAAAACACTGATTTAGATAATGGCTATTTTGTAAAAGGATCAGTTTGGAGTTTTGATATTCGTTATGAATTCGATACAATTTCTAAAGAATATTTATTCAAGATGTTTATAGAAAGTGCTGACACCAACCATAATGGGACTTTCAAAAACTATTATAGGATTAAATAAGGTTTGCAAAATTCTATTGTTAGATGACATAGTTATTGCAACAGAATAGAATTGTTTAGCCATTTTCTTATCTTTTCTCTTTTCCCTGTTTGCACTAGTCAATGAAAAGTAGACAGTGTTCTTTTGAATATTGTTTCATTTTGTCTTGCTTAAAGACACTTCTTAAGGCAGGCGTAAGCACTCGCTCGGCGGAAGGGGCTATCATTACGGAGTCAAAGTAGAGATAGGATTCTTATGGAGCAGTTATGATATGTACGATTATGGAGGCTATTGATAACGTGGTATCACATAGGAATTATATGTATATCATCAATTCTAATTTTATTTTTTATTGCATTTATTTTATTATTCAACAAAACCATTAGGATTAATAAGATTGAAGATGCTTTTTAAAAAAAGACTAATATTTGCATATTAGTTTTAAATATCTTTTCAATAATTACTTCAATTCTTGTTTTTTTCTTCTACTACAAGTCAGAAAGCAAAGATTTTTTCGAGTCAAACCCATCTTTATCATTAGTTCAAGTCATTCTTATTCTAGTTTGTCCTATCCTAATCGTATTTTACTTCAATAAAGTTTTAACTAGAAACGATGATACACTTATATGTGTCGATAATCTTTCAATAAGAACTACTCTAGACTTTAATTTAATACTATATTCTGTTTTTTCATTCTTCTTTTTAGGGTCTTTGATTAATGAAATCTTATATTTTATTTTAGCTTAGCAAAGGATTGAAAACATGATCAATCACATTATTTTATGGCTTTTAGGAATGCTCAATCTCATCTATTCAATTGTTATACTCATAAACAATAAGAACATCTATTATAAGTATATAGATGATAAAGATAAGTTTTATTCTAGTTTTGAAATTAGAACAATGCTTTGCTCTATTTTTCCAATTGTTTCAGCAGTTTTACTTTTTGTTATTTGTTCAAATATGAATGAATTCATTGAAAAGCCTATCGGCTTTTCTTTTATGCCCTTAATGATTCTCTTCGTCTCATATTGCTATACTAGCATTAAAATTACAATAAAAATATCAGACTATAGAAGAGTGAAATTTCCTAACGATGATAGCATTCATTCATTTATCAAGTATTCGTCGATAAATGTTAATTTTTCTTTAGCCTTACCTGTATTGCCTTTAGGATTTGCTATAGCAGACTTGATAAGTGGATTTGCATCAAATTTCATATTAATGGAGTAATACATGTGTGAAATCACATGTATCTTTTATTATTAGGCAAATTTCTCATCATTTACTCCTTTATATCCATAATTAGGATATCACTAAAAAACTATTCGCCTAGAACTATTTCTTGTCCTTTCCTTTGATTATATTCTTCACCTTGACTCCAAAAGTCATTCCCTGGAAAACTAAATACAAGAAATTACCTACCGCTATCGGAGCCCCAGCTATAACCGATGTATATATACAAACTAGTGTTCCATATATGACAAACAATGTTCCACTAGTCAAAGCGAGTATTAGCATCCACAAAGATAAACTACTTGTTTCTTGAGTTCTCAAAGTTCTAACAGCTTGTGGAATGGTAGAAAACACTAATATGGCTGTAGCAAGCCATCCAAATACAGAAATGATAATATCCATCATAGTCTTCATAGCCTTACTCCTTTTAATGACTATGAATATCATACTATTACTAATATATTTGTATGAAATATATACCTTTATAAAGTAAGAATAACAATCAAATACAAAGATAATCGTTCTATTCTTTAACCATTTTATAGCTTATAATTATAAGCGTTGCAGGCGTAGTTCAGTGGTAGAACTTCAGCTTCCCAAGCTGATCACGCGGGTCCGATTCCCGTCGCTTGCTCCATGATTGAATTTAAATTAAATGATACCTGGCGGTATCATTTTTTATTCCTATCTATTAAATTAAACCTCCAAAAAATCCATTCGTTTCCTATAATTATTATCATTTGAATTCATAGAGAATTAATAGACGATATTTAATTCAATTCCCAATAACCAGTCTTCTTAGATCCTATCCTATTGATTTTGTTTTCTTAAATTAAAGCATTAATATGTCTCTGAATTGTAACTTGGTATTATTTATTTGCTCATACAAAGTATAAATAGTAATAGTTGTCATATTTGACAGAGCGAAAAATAGTCTGGAAAATGAGTGGGGCAAAAATGACTACAAAAGTTGTCGTGAATGACTATTTTTTTACATTTGCTGTGATATAAAATATTTGACCGATGGAGGGAAGAGCATGACAGATTTAGAGAAAAACATAAACCATTATATGGATATTAAGGGAATTAAGATGTACACGCACTTGCTTGTAGCAATAGCACACGAACTTGGAATAAAAGGACAAAAGGCATATGACTTTGCAAATCAAGAAAAAGCCAACTTTTCCAAGATGTTAAAAGGACAAAGACCTCTTAAATATGAATTCATTATACCATTAGAGAAAATATTCGGTGTGTCTTTAGCAAGAATGAAAGACCCAGATTCATACAAATTGCCTTTAGACAAAGATAACATTCCATATTCAAAGGGTTTTAGATATTACGCCTATTTGGATGATCCTGAGTTATATAAGAAAAAACTTGTAACTCTATTAACTAAAACTGGCGAAAACACCCTCACTCAAACGGATGAATTCGGGAAAACTTTCCTTGATTATGTCGTTGAATATAATTCCATAAACGGCATTAGGTTTTTAAGGGATACATACCATTTAAAACTAAGATTCGGGGACAACCAATTTGATACTGAACCTAAAGGTATGTTCTGGGTTAATGATAAAGGAATTGAGCTAGCAAGAATAGTTGCTAATTCTGGTGATGTGAAGCTTTTCACTGATATTTATGACCCGTATTATCAGTTTGCTTTAGGGTTTTATTCGCATGACAGCATCTATTGCCAAGACGATTATTTTGAGATTCTTTTGGATCATGAAGAGTTGTATAAAACAATCTTTGAAATCAAAAAATACGAATATGAATTAACAAGGCATCAAAAGAAAACGCTCGGAAAAGATACCCAATCATTTAGTTCTATAAATCCAGTAATTAATGGAGTTCTAGGCTTTTGCCTTAGAAATCTATCCAAATACAAAAAACAAGCTGTGGAGATACTTAAGTTTGGTGCTACTCATAACAGAAGCGTAATGAATGGGTTAGAAGATAGTTTTGACTACTATGTAACTGATGAAATGGGCGGACTAAGAAACTGGAACAAAAACTATGAAATTGCAGATGTTGTGATTATTGCAGATGTCAAAGACATCAAAGATAAAGAAATCATAGATTTGATTAATGAATTACCAAAATTCAAAAGCATGAGGTGAGAGGAAATATGGGACCTAAATACTGCATGAATTACGATTCCGGCGAATACGAATGGATTGATGAAGATGGATATAGCTGGGATCAAGGCGAATATGTTTATAACTGGGATGACAGCGATTATAGAAATGAATGCGACGAAGAGGAAGACGATTGGTGAAATATATGAAGAAATTATTAATTTTATTGCCACTCACATTAATGGCGTTAACTGGATGCAATTCAAATAAAGTAGACAATAGAGTTTCTGACACTCCAAAGGAGACAATAACTTTAAGCAAAGAAAATTTCTCTACTTATGTGGCGTGTAATTCAAGCGTAACGTTTAACAATACATCGAATCATTATGCTAATTATTTCACATATTTTATTGGTGCTGATTACTGCAAGTTCGTTTATTGCACAGTCACTTATGGCTATTCTTATATGGCAAACGAATTTACTGGCACTGGAGAAACTGTTCCTTTAACCTTATTTGGTGATGGACAGGCGAATCCATATCATGTTAAATTAGCAGAAGCTGGCTATTATAGATTTGTCATAATGGCTGCTAGCGGAACAGTAGAAGTTTATAGATGATTATCTGATACCTCCTTTTTGTATCATCCTCATAAAGGCTCTTATCCGTATTTTCCTCACAATAGTGGTAAGAGCCACTTTTTGTTGCTGTAAAAAATTTTTAATATAGAGTAACTACAAAATAGTTAAAAAATATTAATAAAAAAAGTTTGGCATTTAAGGCGTACAGTAAGGACATGATTGAATTTAAATTAAACCTCCAAAAAATCCATTCGTTTCCTATAATTATTATCATTTGAATTCATAGAGAATTAATAGACGATATTCAATTCAATTCCCAATAGCCGGTCTTCTTAGATCCAATTCTTTTGATTTTGTTTTCTTTAATCAAAGTATTCATGTGTCTTTGAATTGTAGCCTGGGATTTATTTAAATCAGTCGCCAACTGGATTATAGTTATGTATTTATTATTCTGAATTTCTTTAATAATTTCTAAATCTAACGGATTTATTCTATCATTTATTCTATCATTTATTCTATCATTTATTCTATCATTCTCATTTAAGCTGCATAATTGAGCTTAAACGAGAACTATATAATTAGTCTTGAATTTAATTGAATTTTCTTGAATTTGCTTGTATCATGTATTTGGTTAAAGGAGGTATACATGTTTCAATGGTTTTCTAAAAGCGAAAAGAATGCAATAGCAACTATTTATTCGACTAATATAACTATTAACAAACCTGGAGTAGATATATTAGCTAATAGTTATGCTGTTATGTTAGGATTGGATGAAAGCAATTATAAAATTGCTCTTCATCCAATCAGTCAAGATGATTATGAGTCTAAAAAGTATCCAGAAGAGAATATGTTTGTTCTCTCTGGTGGGAAATCATATGTCAGAGTATCCTCTACAGATTTTGTATCAAAGATTGGAAATCTTATAAATCATGATTTCTCAAAAAGTACTCTAAAATATAAATGCTACTATGATCAAAAAGAAAACTTATTGATCATAGATTTAAGAAAGGAGATTAAGTAATGACTGAACTTACAATAATGTTAATAGTTTGGGCCATAATCTTCACTTTAGCTTTGATGGCTGAGCTGTTGACTGAAGCTTTAGTTTCAGTATGGTTTTGTGTTGGAGCTATAATAGCTTTCGCCATAACTTTTATTCCTGGAATGCCATACTGGGGTGAGATTATTGTCTTTGTTGGAGTGTCATTAATAACTTTCTTAGTAATAAGACCTATACTCCAAAAGAGACTTGTTCATCTCCATTCAAAGACAAATGTAGATACTATGATAGGAAAAAAAGGAATCGTAGTAAAAAGAATAACTTCTCTAGAAAAAGGTGAAGTAAAAATCAATGATATCATTTGGAATGCTATCAAACGAGATGAAGATGATACAATAGAAGTCGATTCAATCGTAGAAGTCATTTCCATACAAGGAAATAAACTTCTTGTCAAAAAATCTAATTAAAGGAGGATTATAAAATGCCAATAGAAGCAATAGTCATTATTTCAATTTTTGCAATAATAGTATTTATAGTCTTAATCATTTTGCTTTGCTCACTTAAGATAGTAAACCAAACAGATAAATACGTAATTGAAAGATTAGGAAAATATCTTTGTACTTGGGACACAGGAATTCATTTCCTAGCTCCGTTTGTGGATAGAATTCAAAAGAAAGTCTCGATGAAGGAACAAATTTATGATTTTCCTCCTCAACCCGTCATCACAAAAGATAACGTCACTATGCAAATAGATACAGTCGTCTTCTTCAATGTGACTGACCCTAAATTATTCACCTATGGAGTAGAGAATCCTATCGCAGGTATAGAAGCATTATCTGCTACAACACTGAGAAATATTATCGGTGATTTGGACTTGGATCAAACCCTAACCAGTCGTGACATCATAAACACTAAGATGAGACAAATCCTTGATGACGCCACCGATCCTTGGGGAATCAAAGTCACGCGTGTCGAAGTCAAAAATATCTTGCCTCCAAAAGATATTCAATCTGCAATGGAAAAACAGATGAGAGCAGAACGTGAAAAGAGAGAAAAGATATTGATAGCTGAAGGTGAAAAGACCTCTGCAATAACTATCGCTGAAGGTAACAAAGAGGCAGCAATATTAAATGCAGAGGCTGAGAAAGAAGCAACTATCAAAAAAGCCGAGGCTCAAGCTGAGGCGATTCTCAAAGTCAAAAAAGCTGAGGCTGATGGTGAATTGATGGTGAGAAAAGCCGAGGCTGAAGCAATAAAAATGATAAATGAGGCCAATCCATCTAACGCTGTATTAACAATCAGATCCTATGAGACATTATCTAAAGTCGCAGATGGCAAAGCTACAAAGTTAATCATCCCATCCGATATAACTAAAATATCTTCCATAGCAAATGTTGTCACAGAATCCATCTCTGCTATGAAAGAACAAGATGATAAAGCAAAGAACGACGATAATAAATAAGAAAAATTTGATTTAAAAAAGCTCAATGATTAGGTCATTGAGCTTTTCTATTTTACTTATTCTTCTCTTTTTCTTCTAATTCTTTACGTCTCTTATCATTCTTTTTCTTTCTAAGAAAAAGAACAAACAAAACAATTGCTAGCACGACAAAAACAACGAGTAGAACAATAGAAGTATTTCTCACGTTTGTAGCTAATTGCTCGGACCAGAATCCATCGCCATGTTCCCAAGTCTTGTTAACCAAAGCAGCATTGCTAACAAAAATCAAAAATCCGGAAACTACACAAAGAACTAAACTCACAATAGACAAAACTAAATAAGTCATATTTTATAATTCCTTTCTATAACTATATGGATCATCTTTAATTTTATTTTTCATTTATATATCTCCATATATACGAATATCATATCACTATTTCAAAATCGTGATATTGTCTTCTATCTAATTATACTATTTAAACTTTCCATTCAGTGTTATACGTATTAATCATATTATATGTAAAAGAAGTAGCACAATTTTCTGTCTTGACTAATTCACAGGCCTTCTTATATTCATCTAAAGTACAAGTATGAATATTTACTTTAGTCTCTTCATTTTTCTTATTTAATTTCATCCGTGCTGTATAAACACCCCAAGATGAAGTCTAATCACCAGTTACTGTGGTCTTATAGTTCCATATGGTCCAACCATATCCTCTATCATCGTACCAATCGACCAAACATTTCTTCCAACTATCCAAATTTTCGAACCAGTTAAATTCACCTATATAGATAGGAACATCATAATCGTGACCTAATAATTTCGAATCGAAGTAAGATTTGAATGTTTCCAAATTGATAAGATTGCTATTCCAATTATATTGATGCAATTCATACATGATGTTAGACCATCCATATTTATCTGGATTAGGGCATACTGAATAGTCCCACATGAACTCTAATGTGATAAGATGCTGATCATTGTTTTCTCTTATAACCTTATATAATTTATCTTGATAATCAGTGCAATATTTATCTTGATTTTCATTCTTTGAAGATTGAGGTTCATTTATGACATCATAAGATAAAATCCAAGGAGCGATATCTTTTCTATTGTTTGTGTAATGTTCACTGACATAGTCCCATAAATCTATGACAGCATTCTCGTATGTCTCGTTATGCCAAAATGTTGGTTGCTCTAAGAACAATCCCGAATGCTCAAAACCGTTTTGACTTCCAGGAACACCATGCAAATCTAAGATAGCATATAAATCATTAACCTTACATTGCTCTACGAACCAATCTAAATAAGAGAATGCAACACTTTCATCTTTTCTAGTAAAATCGTCATTTAAAATATTTCGCCAGTAGAAAGGAAGTCTAATGGTATTGAATTGTAATTCTTTAACTTTCTTAAAGTCATCTTCAGAGAAGAAAGACTTATAGTAAAGATTCATCAATTCATCTTTGTTATCTTTTAAATTTGGATTATTTGACAATCCTTCTTCAAAGTCTTCCTGAGTGAACTCCGCATAAGTTAAATTACCATCATTATCCTTTATAAGATTTCCATCTTCATCTTTCTTAGAATCATTGTCAAATGGGCTCATCCATCCTTCTTGAACAAGTACATTCCCAGCATTGATGCCTTTTATCTGCAATCTATTACCGTCCTTATCATAGATTGCTCTTTTTGTACCATTCTCATTTCCTTGAGTTACGAACTCGCTTTTCGTATCTATATTCGGCTTTTGATCATTAGGTTTATACGTTGCAGAACGTATATACAAAGCGCATATAGTCCCTCCTAAAATAACAACTAAAGTCAATAATATTATCAATATAGATACTATCCATTTTTTAAAAGTTGACCATTCTTTCTTTTGCTCTTTATTGTTCGTATCGCTCATAATAGAATTCCTTCCTTATATTCATTGCAAGATGAAAATCAAATACATAAACAAGTAAATGATTTAACTGATAAAAGATAAAACTAGATAATTGACTAAAGGATTTAAGCGGTCACTTATTAAACTTGTTTTGGCTTTGAATCAAGCTCTTATAAGCGATAGCTTCATTAGTATCGAACAAGACATAATGACCTGGAATGACTGCTTGGAATGTCGGTTTCTCCTTTGAATAATCACGTTTCTTCGATGAATCATAATCAACTTTATGATCACCATCGTCTTTTTCAAAAGCCTTAACAAAAGCTTTTCCATAAGGATGAATAGGATTGCTCAAAAGCTCATCCTTCTTTGCTAATTCGACCATATCTCCATCATGAAGAATGCTGATAGTATCTCAAATTTGCTTAGCCAAATTAAGATTTCTGCTCATGAAAAGAATAGAGATCATTCTGCTATTTCTAAGTTTTCTCAACAACTCAATAAATTCCTCTTCTTCCTCTTTAGTCAATGTCTTAGGAAGATCATTGACTATCAAAAGTTCAGGGTTAGCAGCTAAAGCCGCAGCCAATTCAACTTTAACTGCTTCAAAAGATTTCAACTCTTTAACCGATAAAGAGAAGTAACTTGAAACTAGTCCGACTTCTTCCAAAGCCTTAGAGCTTCTTTCTGCAATAGCAGCATTGTTTAAAGATTTGATTCTACTAATCAAAACATCTCTAACATTCATATCAGGGTCTAATGCATTTAAGAACAAAGGTTGTATTTGAATTCTCAATCTATAATCATTATTTTCATTATCGAATTTTATTTGCTTGATTTTTCTTGTCTGTTCTTCTTTAATCAACTTTATGTTCATTTTTACTGTTTTAATTCTAGATTGAATCAATAGAACTAAATCGTTAGTTGGAAGTAAGGAATCCAATACATCCTTCTCAGTCAACACTTTTATTCTTCTCAATAAGTGATATCCATTCTCATTAGCTTCCTGATCATTTATAAAGAAGTATTTGCTTCTATCATAAGTTCCACCGATAAAACTTTCGGCTAATGCTCCTATATACTTCAAAGCATAATCAAAGGAATGTCCTTTGCTCAATTCACTATAGATTAAGAATCTAGTAGATACTGCATATTTAGAGCGAACTAAAGAATAATCCAAGATTTCTTTTCCTACATAAAGGTTATCGACTTTAGAAGGATGATTCTCAACTTCTTCTACGGTCTTAGCGTTCTTCAATCTTTCGATTTCCTTCTTTCCATTTTTCTTAGACCACTCTATTTCCTTCCTGTTCCATCTGTCTCCAGCTGCAATACGTGCACCTTTAAAATAGACAGCACCAGAAGTTATGCTTTCTTCCCCTACTATAGCTTTAGCCGTAATAGTCTTTCCACTTCCCTCTTCTCCTACTATTCCAAAGATTTCACCTTTATGAATTTTAAAACTGATATCATGAACCGCTTTGATGTATTCCTTCTTTAAGAAGTGTTTCTTCTTATAGAATACTTTTAAGTGATTCACTGAAAGGAGTACATTTTCACTTATATACTCACTTTTCAATTTTACATGCTTATAAGCAAAAGGTAAGCTATCATATGATTTAGACTTATCATGCTCCTCTGCATCATCCAATATATTCGTATAGTCTTTAGCTTTTACATTGTTCTTAGAAGTAAAATAGTTTTTTTCCATAACAGTTTCTCCTTTGATCCTTTATTGCTCTTGTGTAAGCTCTTAACTTTTATTATTTTATCAAAAATATAGAAGACTGATTACAAAAAATATTAAAGAGAATCAAACAACCATATTTCATATTATCGATGTTTATTTGACAAGTGATGCTTGTGTTATCTAATCACTTGACTAGGATAACTTATGCCTTTATAATCTAGCCCTCATAGATAAAACGAAAGGAATAAAAACAAATGAGAAAAAATAAAATAGGTCTTTCCACACTAATATTATTAACATTGCTAGGATCGTGTGGCAAGACAACAGAACCATCTACACAACCTTCTACCAATCCTAGTGCTACACCCACACCAAAGCCTAATACATCAAACACAGGAAAAGATACAACCTCTTCTAACAAAGAGCTCCATACTGATGACAGAATTAAGCTTAAGATGATGGGAAATCTCTATCCTAATCAACAAAGATCTATCTATGCAATCGTAGATGAATATGGAAACAAGGATGTCAATTGGACTTCATCCGATGAAAGCATAGTTAAAGTTTCTAGATTAGATAATCAAGAGCAAGAGGAAGCTTTGCTAACTTCAATGCCTGATAAGTTTGGAACTGTAATCATCAAAGCCACAATGGCGGATGATGAATCCGTCTATTCTGAGATGGAAATAACCGTCGAAGAAGGTGAAGCTATGAACGAAGACATGTTCAAGACTGTCACCGGAGCAGCTAAATTCAATATTAACGAAAAGCTCTACGATTATGACTATGAATTGAATTCAACAAAAGTAGGTGATACTGATTTAGAAATCATATTCGAAGAAAATGACGATTCATATTTATTTAACCTTGAATACAATTTAACTGATGCATACTCAGTAACTGCATACGATAATATCAAGCAAAAAGAAACAATGAACCAAGCCTATGTAAGAAATGGCTCTAGTCTATCCAAAGAATACATCGATATAAATAATAAACTCGCAAAAGAGACTTTGACTAATGATGAAGGAAATAAAAGAAGCTTTGACGCTAACTACGCCAACTTTTTAGGAGTGACTGGAGGAGAAAGTGATTATTTCTCCTATGAAGACTTCGCAACATTCGATGGAGGAAAAACATATCACTACATCGGTGGATATTACTATGAAACTTTGATTCCTTTAATGTTGTTAAGAAGATCTAATGTAGCTTTGGATGACTTGTATTTCTCCGTCACAAATGGAGTGATCGATGGAGTCACCATGATTGTAGATCCTGCCGCAACAAATGAATCTGATTCTGACACCAAATACGGATTTATAGCTACTGGAACTATTTCAGAAATAGGCACTGCTAAAATAAAACATATAGAGCCTTTCACACATGAGGCTTATCATGACACTATCGAAACAGCAAGAAATGCTTCAGCTTCAAGCCATAACTATACAGTTAAATACTCATTGGATTACGGATCGTCAGTCAATATGTACACAATGAAGTTTAATGAAGATGCTATTGACCAAGTAGTAACTATAAATGGTAAAATAACACATACTGGTATTAAAATACTGGATACTATGAGTATAGTTACAATGATACTACCAAAGATTTATATATTGAAAAGACTCATACAACTCCATTCCAAAGCGATACAGTAAATCGTTATCCAACCTTTGCTTTCTCAGCTGATATCTTTGCTGATAAAGACTCTAATGGTGCATATGTATCACGTGGTGGAAATGGAAAGAATGGTCAATTTGTAGGTCAGTGCTTATATCTTCCTTATATGAATGGTCAATATATCGATCAAGGAAATCTCTATATCACTGATGGATATGTATCTAAGATTTCTACAAAACTAGAATCATTTGATGAAGAAGTCACAATCGAAGCCAATTATTCTAATTATGGTTCTACTACCATCGATATAGACTGGACCAAGGCTAAAGAACACGATGAACCTACTTCATTCCAAGAAGCAAATAGTTCTTTATATAATGAAATGGTGGCATGGAAAATCGACAATGTTGTTCCTTACTTATATGCAAAGCCAGATGGGATAATACAATCGCTCATACAAATTCATTATATGATGCCGGTCATAACGATTGTTACTTTGAAACCAAGAAATTTGAAAATGAAACTGCAAGAGATGAATTCATAGAAAACTATAAGGCAAAATTAGTAGAAGATGGTTGGACCTTAACCGACAAATCAAATTACAACGATACTTACGCCGCCTATAAACTCTATACAAAGACTATAAACGGAAATGTATACGAGCTATCAGTGAGTCCATATATAAATAGTTGGAATGGTGCCGCACAAAACTCTGTAAAAATTCATGTATTCAGCAGTGCTTTATCAGTTCCAGATACTTACTAATTGATAATCAATATTATCATCAAGCAGCCATTATAGGATGGCTGCTTTTTGGTTTAAATCAAATTGCTTAAATCTTCTCTTGAATAAATATCGCACAATAGTGTTAAATCTTAAGACCAATGAAAGAAGGAAATCATGAAATCTAAACATCTATCTATTTTATCTTTAGCTTTGTTGTTGGTCGGTTGCAGTGGCACAAACACAACACCCAACACATCAAAGCCTAGTACAAACCCATCATCGACCAACAAACAATCCACTAACAATTCATCTACTTCTAAATCGACTAAGTCCTTATTCGATTTGTTCGAATCCATGAAAACCGGATTGACTATAAATGGAACCATCAAAGATTTTGATGGTGATGACTTAAATCAAACAACAACATTCACAACTAAATTCAGCGATGATTCTTATCACTACGATAGAAAAGTCGGAAATGAAGAAGGAAGCTTAGATTATTTTAAAATCACTGAAGATTCTAATGAATATGTCGGAACATATGATATAGATGAAAATAACAATCTAGTATTGACCAAAGCCTCAGATGGAGAAGGATCTTTATCCTGGTCAATGGTATCAAATCCATTCTACGATGAAACAAGTGATTCAGGTTTCTTCGATAAGGATAATGATGGTAACTATTACTTGGATTTTTCAAAAGATGGTCAAACAGCAGGTAATAGATATAAGACTGCTAGAAACTTCACATCAAAAATAGCAATCTTATCCATAATGAGTTTTGATGAATTCAAAATTATAGTTAAGAACGACTCCATAGATTCATTCCATATAGTTAGTAAGGAAGCTAATGATAAGGATGGATCTCCATTCCATTATGAAATCGACTTCACTATTAACAATGACAAAAGCGTTGATCACGAAGCTAATAAACCTGTTCCATATGAGCACAAAGACTATCATGATGCATTGAAATCAGCTTTTGATAACTTATTTAGCAATCCTTATAGTTTTGAAAGAAATGTATCAAATATAAGCAATGTTAAAATGCCTTATCTCGAAGGATATATATCCTCCTCTGTAATGTTCTATCAAATCGATGATAATAATTTCAGCGGTGCTTTAGTCAAAGATGGATATGTACATGAAATCACAAAAGAGGATGGAACATACTACTATAAAGAAGAAAAAGAAAAGGATAGCGATGGATCGTATATAACTCATTTATCCTACTCTATGCCTAGAAGAAGTGAGCCAATCGAAGCCTTCACATTCGATAAAGAAACAGATGTTTATTCATTGACCATAATGCCAGATAGATTTGCTTTTTACTTCGACTCGTTCTCTGATTTAGATGATTCTTATCATGTTGAAGATGTCATCAAAGCCGAGATTAAATTATCGAATTCAAAAATCGATACAGTCAAATTCCTTCATAAAAATGGAGGATATGTCGAATATAAGATCTATTCTGACTCTTCTAAACTTCCATTTGATATAAATACGATAAGTGAATTTGATTCTTTGAGCAAAATGTATGGAACATTCACTGGATCATTCTCTTCAACCAGTCCATTCAAGAATCAAAAAGTACAAAATAAAGTAGAGAAGAAAAAGAATACTGATAAGTATTCTAAAGATGAATATGTATATTCAGTCACATTTAAAATGGGCTTCAATTTAGATGATGAAACAGAATATGCAGGTACAAACGTATCTATTTCAGATAATCATCTATCATTTGAGTGTGGTGGATATTCAATCGCAATAACATTATCAAATAATGAATATATACTGACTATTGAATCTGATTCGGGCAAGTCTGATTCGACTATCTTAACTAGAGAATAAATAAATAAACAAACAAAAAAACTGGATTACACTGATAATCCAGTTTTTTTTATGCTACATCTATTGCAATGGCTAATGTCTGATAAGTGGTTCCTGACGCAACTTCCAATCTCAATGTCTTAGTATCACCATTGACTTGAATTTCTTTTGTGAACAAATCACCAGAGAAATGAGTTCCTTGAGTTTTAGTAGCTATGAAACCGACTCCTGTCAATTTAGTCTCATATAGATTTATTTGTTCTAATCCACTTATTCCAATCAACCTGTATTCTATTCCATAATACTTCTCTTTTGTTTCTTCACCATCACCATCAACTCCATCGGAATAATAAAGACCTGCTACAGATTGTCTTCCTCCAACTACTGGAATGAGATTCAAGTTATCTTTTCCACCAATTAATTCTTCTAATCCAATCAGTGCCTTAGAATAACCTTCGAGTAAAGTCGATAATTCAACATCAGAACAATCAGTTTTTATTTCTATACTATCAGCTACGTTAGATTCATTCAAGAAAGTATACTTGATCTCTTCTATATTTGTTGATTTATCAAATCCAATTTCAAACAATACTGAATCATCATCGAAAGTTACATTCATCGAAGTAACAGCTAAGCCTTCACCTGAAAAATTATAAGTTTTCGTCTTTAAGAAATTTGCTCTACCATCATATACATACTTATTATCATCAGTCTTATTAAAGAATATAGAAGACATATCAAATGATGGAAGTAATGGTGTTATAGATGAATTGATAACTGATCCATAAGCATAATAATCATTTCCAAGTTTATTGGCTTGTTGGATTTGATTGTTTCCGACATTCTTATATAAGAAATTCATCTTTGACGTTGAAGTCTCCGATTCTAATATTAGACTAGATCCATCTGTTTTACCTGAATATTTCGATTCGACTGTCTTATTGCTGTTTTCATCAATTGAATAAGTGGTATCTACAAAAGAATACTTGTTATTCTTTAATTTAGAAAAGACTTGGTTCAACTCTTCTTTTTCTTCACCAGTCTTAGTATATTCAGCTTGTTTAAATTCAAAATCATCACCTGGAATTACTTGACCTTGAATCTCTAATTCAGTATTAGAGAAAGATCCGGTGATAGGATTGAACACTATATTTACATCAAATCCATCATTATCCTTGTTATAGATGAAAGAAAATTCTTTGATAGTTCTGGTGTATTCATGCAAAAACTGAGTGGCTAATAAAGGAAGATATGTTTTAACATAATCATCCTCGACATCCAGTGTATAAGTACCCTCATCATCTAAATAATTATCCTTTTCAAAATATGTGAACATATTCTGATATCCTGAGTCGGACCATTCGAGATTTTTGCCATTGATAGTATAAGGATAATAATCTATCTTATTAGAAATATCTAACATAGGCATAGATACTAAAGGAGTGGAAGCTTCCGGATCGTAAGAATAGAAATATTCTACATATACAGAATTTCTATCTGCTTCTTGATTTTGTTTTGAATCATATCTAATGAACTCATATCCATTATCCTTTACACCTATATCAAGACAATAATTTGAGTATCCATCACTAGTCAATGTTGTGGCAGTAGTTTTAAATCTATATCCATAAGCCATATCAGACAACAACTTATCGAATTTATCATCGATTGTTTCTGTCTTCTTTGTCGATGATATATCAGTTTTTTTATCCGAAGTGGAAGATATGGTCGAATTGCTAATAGATTCTTTTCCACACGATGCAACACTACCTAATAACAAAATCAAAGCAATTAGTTTAAATTTCTTCATATAGAATCCTCACATTTTATTTAGCTGTTATGTTGATCGTAATATCGCTATAAATCATATAAGCGACACTAGTCATTCCAGACTCACCTATAACTTCATTGTTTTCATTATCCAACACTTGAGCATTATAATCCGTTGGCTTTGCATATCCATTTACAAATATCTCTAGTCTTGCTTTCCCATCAGAACCAGGAATCAAAGTATCATCTAAAGAAGTAACTGACTTATAATTGACTCTAAACGTTAGTTTTACACCATCAGGCTTATTGATAGTAGCTTTAAAGCTTTTTACTTGTGCTTTTTCTTCTACTGACATAACTATATCAGTAAGTCCTTCTTCTACCGAAAATAAATATGATCCATTACTAGATTTAATCTCTTCTTCTTTTCCATTGACTATCTTTTTAACAGTAACAATATAATCATCTTGATACTGTGATTTTAAAGTTACCGGTAGTATAGTTATGTATTCTCCAACAATGAATGTTCCTAAGGTTTTATCTTTATTCATTCTAGTTAAAGATTTATTTCCTTGAATCTCAATGGACTCGAGTTTATCCAAATCTCCAATTAAATTGACATCAGCTTTTTCTACTTCAACTATTATGGCCTTGAGCCTCAAGGACTTCTCAGGCATAGTGAAGTATCCGCTATTCTCATTCATGGTAGTCTCTATAGTCTCACCTGTTTCTAAATCTATCAATTTATTAAATCTATAAAAATTTGATTCTGTTTGGATTGTAAAATAGACTCTATCATCTTTTCTAAATGTATCTCTATTAATAGTCATAGAACCATGATCTATTTTGTCTATATCTATAGTGAATCCATCAGCAGTATTTATTTCTATCTGACAGTCTCCAGATTTAGGCATTCTCATTTCGATAGATTGAACACCATAACTGTCATCAGAGGGATAACACCAACTACCCTTTGTTCCGTTAGAATCTATAGTTCTAGCGGCAGTAATAACTTTTCCTCTCTTTATAGTAGGATAGAAATTAAAGGTGGCTAATGAAGCACAATAATCAGTTTCTATATTGTTCTTTTTGATAACATAAGAACCAAGATCATCGTTATCTAATACAGTGATTTTATTATTTATTTTTGCCGGGAAAGTAATAGTTATATCAGATAGACCTATGGTCAATTTAAAATAAGAGTCTGTGACGTCGTCATCATTTACTTCCACACCTTCAAATGTCGGCTTGCCAGTCAAAGTATATTTAGGATGAGGCTTGAAGGAGACACTATAAATGTCGCCTTCAGTTCCTTCATAATATAAAGAACTAGTAGTAGGAATAATGGCATCTTCATTTATATATGTTATCGTCTTAACGCCTGTAAATTCACCTATAACTTTTATTTCAACATCTGCTGTTATATTCAATATATATAAATTACAAATATTGCTGATATCAAACAAAGAATAGTTATCAGTCCATTGACCATCAGCTCCTATCTTATATTGAACAGATGTCACTTTATATCCAATCTTCCTCACCAATCCACCATAGAATCTAGTATATTTTTCTTCTGGATTATATGCGATCAAATCGACATATTCATTTTCATCTAAAGAAACTTTAAATCCATTGTTACTGATTTGATTGTTTCCAGTAGAAATAATAATAGATATGTCTTTGTTGGGCATAACAAACGATAGGCTCATAGAGGTGGCAGAATCATTGATAGAATCAACCAATGAAGGATGGTAATATTCATCATCTATTTGAATATATGTGTTAGATACATCTGATGATGAAAAATAAGACCCTGACAATATGAGTTCAACACTATCTCCAGCCTTGAATTTATCTCCTTCTTTTAATGAAGCATCATAAGTTGAATAGTTCTTCAATTCTTTAATTCTAAAAGAATCTAAATCCTTATCTTTCAGAATCACATCAATGTCCACATTCTTTTTAGGCATTATAAAAGATGCTTCTATGCGATTTGATGTAGAACTATTGATTTCTATCGATACATCGTCACATTCGAATCTATCGAATTCTTTAGATTCATTACTTATACCCAATACTATAGAAACCAACTCGCCTTCTTTATACTTGTTATCGGAATGATCTAATTGAATAGAGCAGTCAATAACCTCGTTAAAAGACACTAAATATCTATCGACACTTGAATTGCTATTGTCACCACCAGTTATCGATGGTGTAGTAGGATTGCTATCGATAGAAGACGACTTACCACATGAAGACAATAAAGCAGCACCTAAAAGGATAATAGAGTATAACTTCTTTCTTTTATTCATAATTCTATCCTCATTTCTTGATTATTATATAAAAAAAAACAAAATTAGATAACCTTTGTCAAGCTCTTTTTTGAAGGAA
>ULVB01042715.1_pt1 | contig 33710 bp, 36 predicted proteins | sample 1959071 | NCBI WGS metagenome assembly ULVB01 (sample SAMEA4835776, study PRJEB28245) | human gut metagenome | biome: gut microbiome; material: fecal sample | place: Denmark | collected 2008 | reverse complement strand
CAAGCCTTTAAAAAGGCTTGACCTAAACTTTGAGTGTCTTAGAGGAAGTTTGTTTCAGCACCCACATTTATTACTACTTATTTAAGGAAGTGAAATGAATGATTCTCGATTATGTTGGCGTTAAGGAAATCAATGGTTCACTTATCGTTCTCGATGATGTCGAAAACGCTTCTTATGAAGAAATGGTTGATATTCGTCTTGATGACGGCTCAATTCGCCACGGAAGAATAGTTCAGACTCAGGGTAAGCGTTGTGTCGTTCAGGTATTTGAAGGCACTAAGGGTATGTCACTCGACAATGCACGCACTCGTCTTAAAGGACACCCTATGGAGCTTGCTCTCTCACCTGAAATTATGGGTCGTGTCTTTAACGGCTCGGGTACTCCTATTGATGGTCTTGGCGATATCTATCCTACTCACAAGGCTAATATCAACGGTACTCCGATTAACCCTGTTTCAAGAATTTATCCACAAAACTATATAAATACTGGTATCTCTACAATAGATACTCTTATGACACTTATTCGTGGTCAGAAGCTACCGATTTTTTCTGGCTCAGGTATGAAACATAACGAACTCGCTGTTCAGATTGTTCGTCAGGCTCAGATTGCTGGTGCTGGTAATAAATTCGGTATCGTCTTTGCAGCTATGGGTGTTAAGAATGATGTTGCGGAATATTTCCGCAAGAGCTTTGACGAAAGCGGCGTTCTCGAAAGAGTTGTTATGTTCCTTAATCTCGCTAATGACCCAATTATTGAAAGAACTCTTACACCTCGTTGTGCCTTGACTGCGGCTGAATATCTTGCTTTTGAGCTTGATATGCACATTCTCGTAATTATGACTGATATGACCTCATACGCCGAGGCTTTGCGTGAATTCAGCTCATCTAAGGGCGAAATTCCAGGCAGAAAGGGTTATCCTGGTTACTTATATTCAGACCTTGCTTCTCTCTATGAAAGAGCAGGTATGATTAAAGGAAAGAATGGTTCTGTTACTCAGATTCCAATTCTTACTATGCCTAACGATGATATTACTCACCCTATCCCTGACCTTACAGGTTATATCACAGAGGGACAGATAGTTCTCGACCGTTCTCTCGAGGGTGCTGGTCTTTATCCACCTGTTTCGGTTCTTCCATCACTTTCTCGTCTTATGAAAGACGGTATCGGTGAAGGCTTTACAAGAGCCGACCACTCCGCACTTTCTAACCAGCTCTTTGCAGCTTATGCGAAAGTTATGGACGCTCGTTCGCTCGCCTCTGTTATCGGTGAGGAAGAGCTTTCCCCTATTGACAAGAAATATATCGAGTTTGGTAAGCTCTTTGAGGCTTATTTCGTAAATCAGGGCTACAACGAGAACAGAACTATCGAGCAGAGCCTTGACCTTGGCTGGAAGCTTCTCTCTACTCTTCCTCGTGAAGAGCTTGACCGTGTTGATGACGCTATTCTTGATAAATATTATATTGAGGATAAGGATTCTATCGTTTTTGAAACATTTGCCTCTTCTGAGAAAAAAGATGATGACAGTGATGATAACGATATTGCTTAATTTTTTGGGAGGTGACAGATATGGCAGTTCAGGCTGTACCTACAAAAGGAAACCTGATGGCAACAAAGAAATCTCTTGCACTTGCCAAAAATGGTTTTGAGCTTCTCGACAAAAAGCGTAATATCCTTATCAGAGAAATGATGATGCTTATCGACAAGGCTTCTGAAATTCAGGATAAAATCGACAGCACATATCATAAAGCTTATAAGGCTCTTGAGGTTGCTAATATTACCCTTGGCTTCTGTGATGAAATCTCGAAATCAGTTCCTGAGGAAACAAGCCTCAAGCTCTCCTACCGAAGCGTTATGGGTGTTGAGATTCCGATTGTAACAATAGATGAAAATTCTAATAACGGAATCTATTTCAGTATTTCCAATACGAACTCCTCTCTTGATGAAGCTTATCTACGCTTTCACGAGGTTAAGGAGCTTACTGCGGTTCTTGCCGAGGTAGAAAACAGTGTCTATCGACTTGCTGACGCTATTAAAAAGACGCAAAAGCGTGCCAACGCTCTCAAAAATGTTATGATTCCAAAATTTGAGGCAACAGTTAAGTTCATAACTGAGGCTCTCGAAGAAAAAGAGCGTGAGGAATTCTCAAGACTTAAAGTTATAAAAAGTCAAAAGGCAGCTAAGGCTAATACTTAATTGCAAAAACATAAGACAGGGGCGAATTTATATTCGTCCCTGAATTTTTTTGTCTGAAAATAAGTTTAAAGTATTAAGTGGCGAGCCACCACACACAAGACGCATAATCGGTTTTGCAAACAAAACCTTGACATCTGCAAGGGAGGTTTATTGCTATCGAAAGAAATCAAGGTGGAAGATATGTTAAGGGCTTCACCCTTAACACCCACCAAAGGCATAGCTTTCGGAAACCGCAAGCTTTTGAAAAGGCTTGCGCAAAACCTTTAAGTGTCGAGATAAAATTTGTTAATTGACAATATAAAAACGCCTGACAGTGCGGAATTCTGTCAGGCATTTCTACTTGATTTTTAATAGCTTATTTAGTCCAAAATTACTTTTGGTTGTTCTCAGCTATATCGTCAACCAACTGCTGGATGTGAGCGATTTGCTCTTCATTAAGACCAGAAATCAAGAGATATTTCTTGTCGTCAAGGCCAAGAAGGTAATCTGTGCTTACTGAGAAGAAATCAGCAATCTTAACGAGCATTTCGATTGAAGGAAGAATATTATCATTCTCCCAGTTAGAGATGCTCTGCTTAGAAACAGACAAACTTCTTGCAAGCTCTACTTGAGTAATATTTCTTGCGGACCTTAATTCACGAATTCTTACATTTAACATCAGTTTTCCCCATTTCACTAATTTTTTATAATAATATTACAGATAGCCAAAAATATAAAATATTTTAGCATATATAATATCATCAGTATAGAATTTATATTATGTATTTCAAAAATTAATCAGAGATGCAAGGCCTTGTGAACAAAACTGAATATCCTTGAAATAACATCTAATATACTTATTATTATATCAAATAATTCTGAATTTGCAATAGTAAATTGAAAATATTCAAAAATAGTTTACAATCAATAGCCAAAATTAGGTGATTGACAATAATTTTATGCTTTGATTTATACATAAAAATACATATTTTTAAAAACAAATTTAAGAATGAATTGTAAAAATCCATTATATTAAATTGACGAACTGTGCTAAATGTGTTAAAATATAAAGCGGCTGAGCAAATTTAATAATAAATTTGGTAAAAGGGGAATTATATGAGTGATACTATTAAAAAAAATAAATATAAATCCTTCAACTTTTCAGAGCACCCTATTTTGACTCTTGGACTTATTTGCTTTTGTTTGGCACTCATATTCGGAACAGTACCGTTTTCAACTACTGGAATAATACTTCTACTTTGTATCGCATTTATAATTATAGTAGTAACATTTTGGCAAAGCAAAGACGATGAGAGCTTTAAAATAACCTCTATTAAAGCAATCAGCTATGTATCTATGCTATTTATAGCCTACTGTATAATGGCTTTACAACAAAAATCTGGAGCTTTTCTATTTCTCTTTGCCGTATTTCTTGCAATAATCTATGGAATACATTGCTATATAAACAATGTACTTGATACTAGAAAAATTATCATAATACTTTTTATTCTTGCTTTTGCATTGAAACTTGCATATATCCTCTATACAACAGTTCATCAAAGACAGCATGATGTTGAAAAATTTGATATTAACGCAAGAGGTCATGCTGCATATATACTCTATATATTCAATAACTGGTCCTTGCCTGATATTGATGTAAGAGATTATTGGCAATTTTATCACCCACCTTTGCATCATCTTCTTGCTGCGATATGGTTGAAAATACAAAGTATTTTTGGAATAGCAACAGAGGCTTCTTATGAGGGCTTGCAATACCTTACGCTTTTCTATTCAAGTGTATCTATGTATCTTTCTTATAGAATTATGCAAGAGCTTAAACTGAGAAGAATGGGACTTATAATCGCTTTTGCAATAGTTGCCTTTCACCCTACTTTTATAATTCTTTCAGGAAGTGTTAATAACGATATTCTCTCATTAACATTTATGTTTGGAGCTATTCTTAATACCATAGTGTGGTATAGAGAACAGACTTTAAAGAATATAATGAAAATTGCTTTATGCGTTGGCTTAGGAATGTTTACAAAACTCTCTGTATGGATGGTTGCTCCTGCCATTGCGATTGTTTTTCTTATTGTATTAATCAAAAATAGAAAAAATTTCAAAAGCCTTATTGGACAGATGCTTGCATTTGGTGGCGTATGTATACCACTTGGACTTGGCTGGAGCATAAGAAATTATCTTATGCATAAAGTTCCTTTCACCTATGTACCTAAGCTTTCTGTGACTAATAGCCAGTATATTGGTTATTATAGCATTTTTGAAAGGCTTTTTGACTTCAATTTCAGCCAATTTGATAGCGTTTATACTCAATTTGTATTCTACTCTGGAAAGTATTTTGAATATAATCCTACAATAGCACTATTTAAAACAGCTATGTTTGATGAAATCATAAATGACACATACTACCCTGAAATAAAATTCAGTGGGGTTGTGCTTTTCTGGTCGGGCGTGGTTCTTGCATTACTTGGCGTTATTGCAATGGTCTACATACTTATTAATAAAAAAAGTATGAAGCCTATATTTAAGGTTTTCTTTGCATTACTTTTTGTTGTAATTTTAGGCTCTTACTATATTTTCTGCTTTGAGTTTCCGTTCACTTGTACGCAGAATGTACGATATGTTGTTCCACTTATAGTAACTGGCGCAATGTTTATTGGCTTATGGCTGACAAAAACTCTTGGCAAAAAAACTAAATCAGCAAAAGTATTCCGAATTGCAGTCTGTGCAATTACAGTTTGTTTCTGTATCTCATCTGCAATGACCTATACTTTAATTGGAATATAATTTAAAAGGAATGAAATAAGATGGAAAAGGTAGTAATAATTGGTGCAGGTCCTGCGGGCTTAACAGCAGGCTTGGAATTATTATCAGATGGAAATAAAAACTATGATGTAGTTATTCTTGAGGAATCTAATACTATTGGCGGAATTTCTCGAACCGTTTATCACAATGGTAACAGAATGGATATAGGTGGACATCGTTTTTTCTCAAAGAGCGATGAAGTTATGAATCGTTGGAAAGAACTTATGCCACTTCAAGGTAAAAAATCCTATGATGATAAAGTTCTTAATCGTGAAAGCCCAGTATATGAAAATGGTCCTGACCCAGAAAATGAGGACAGGGTTATGCTTGTTCGTCATAGAGTTTCAAGAATTTACTATAAAAAGCATTTCTTTGATTATCCAATTTCTATGAAACCTCAAACAATTAAAAATATGGGACTTGGCACAACTTTTGTCGCAGGTTGCAGCTATATGAAGTCTGCTGTTGCTAAGAAAAAGGAAACTTCGCTTGAGAATTTCTATATAAATCGCTTTGGCAAAAAGCTTTATTCTATGTTCTTTGAAGGCTACACTGAAAAACTCTGGGGCAGACACCCTAAAGAAATCGCTGCTGACTGGGGTTCTCAGCGTGTTAAAGGTCTTTCTATAAAAACACTCCTCAAAGATATGTTCTCTAAGGCTTTTGGTAAAAAGGATAACAAAAATGTTGAAACCTCACTTATTGAGCAATTTTGGTATCCTAAGTTCGGTCCTGGTCAACTTTGGGAAATTGCTGCTAAAGAATTTGAAAAACTTGGCGGAAAAATCCTTATGAATACCTCTGTTAAAGAAATTAATCTTGAAAATGGTTCAATTAAATCTGTTAAATGCGAAACTTCAGATGGTTTAACTGAAATTAATGGCGATATTTTTATCTCCTCAATGCCTCTCAAGGACTTAGTAGCTGGCATTAAAGGTCAAACTATACCTCAAAATATTGCTAATATTGCAAGTGGTCTGCCCTATCGTGATTTCGTAACAGTAGGTTTGCTTGTACCAAAGCTTGCTCTAAAGAACGAAACTGAAATCAAGACTATGGGCAACATTGTTCCTGACTGCTGGATTTATGTTCAAGACACAAATGTTAAGCTTGGCAGGATACAGATATTCAATAACTGGTCGCCTTATATGGTAAAAGATGTTGAGCATACTGTTTGGATTGGTCTGGAATATTTCTGCACTGAAGGTGACAATTTCTGGAATATGAATGATAATGAGTGTATCGACTTTGCAGCCAAAGAACTTGAAAAGATGGGAATTATTTCAAGTGGAGATGTTCTTGATTCACACAGAGAACGCGTTAAAAAAGCTTATCCTGCATATTTTGATACTTATTCACAAATAGATGAGCTTATTGCATATATAAATACTATTCCAAATTTATATTGTGTTGGAAGAAATGGTCAACATCGTTATAACAATATGGACCATTCAATGCTTACAGCTATTCGTGCAGTTGAACATATTAAATCTGGTAACACAGACAAATCTGAAATATGGAAAGTTAATACCGAGAAAACTTATCACGAGGGCAAAGAACAGTCAACAAACCAAAGTGAAAAGGCATAGTATTTAGATTAATAAATAAATTTTTGATAAAAATTATAGAGCATATTTGATATTTCCTGAAATCTGCAGGAGTTTATCAAATATGCTCTATTTTTAGGCTCTATAATAAAAGTTGTGGTAGAAAAAGAGCCTACAAGTAAAAAAGTAGAGCATATTTTAACCAAAATCCGTTAAAATAAAATTGCTTAGAAACCTGAAACGGAGGACAAAATATGCTCTATAGATATTTTACAGAAAAACTCTTAGGATGACTTTTTAAAAATCATTGCTTGCAAAGACAGAAAGTCCGCTAAAGAGGCTCTGTCAGACTGGATTACCTCGGCATTTGATTGTAGTGCCAAAGCGGCACAAAATTAATTGATAATAATATTTAATTCGTTTTTCCGTACCAATCACCAATAGCTTTATTGAAAGTTGTAGCAACAAAATCAAGGTTCTTAATAAAAAAATGCTTACAACTACAGAAATTTCAAGTTCTTTCACAACCGCATTTTACATATGTTTTCCAACAAACATATCAATTCTACAATAAAACAAGCGACTGTTTAATTCTCTGCCACTTGTAATTACACTTTATTCTATTTTTCGGGTCACCCCAACTATATTTACATTGAGCCGTATTTTTCCACTATATTTTGAATTATCTGTGTTCTCTTTGATGTGAAAAAATATATGTATTATTATTTTAATCTAAGTTTAACAAGGATTCCCTTTACTGATACTACATTATTCAAGCAAAGACTTTATACTGCGATTGACCATTATATCAGTGAAAAAAATTATGATAAATCAAAGACTTCAGGAGAAAATATCGACTATTTCGTAAATTCTGCAACTGATATTTATGTAAATCAGATTTCTATACCTTTCTTCTCAGTAGTTGCAAATTACATATACAAGGCTCAACCATTGGTGAATGGCTTGATAATTGGTTTGAGCATAGCTACACTGATTATCGCTGCTATAATTTTCCTTACCAATAAATATAGACACAGAAGATTTCGTTACCTTTGCTATGGTCTTATCGGAGCTGGTATTACAACGGCAGTTATTCCCTGTTTTGTATTGCTCTCAGGAAAAATTCCTCAAATCAATATAAATACCCGTTCATTATACAATCTTTTTGTAAGTTATTTTAACGGATTATTTGCAAGCTTCTGGATTTATGTTGTGATTATTTTAGTTTTAGCTATGCTCACCTTGTTCTTATATATGAAATATTACAAGGGAGCTGTTTCAGAACATTCTAATTAAAGATTTTGGATAAAAAAGTCCTTGGATTTGATTCCGAGGACTTTTTATTATACATTATTAACTTTTAATTATTAATCTTTTTTAGATAAATCTATGCTTCTTACCTTATCTCTAACCTTTAAGACAAAGCCTGGTGAAACAGATAGTTCATCTATGCCCATTCTAAGGAAAGTTTCTGTAAGTGTTGTATCGGCGGCAAGCTCTCCGCAAATGCCTATCCAAACACCATTTTTATGAGCATTCTGGGCGGACATTTCAATCAATCTGAGAATCGCCTCATGGTGTGTATCACAAAAGCTTTCTATCTTGGAATTTTGTCTATCGCAAGCTAATGTATACTGTGTGAGGTCATTAGTTCCAACACTGAAAAAGTCTACCATTGGTGCAAGTCTATCACTGATTATTGCAGCGGCAGGTGTTTCAATCATAATTCCCAACTCTACATCTTCGGAATATGCAATACCATCTGCACTAAGCTCCGTTTTAACAATATCGCAGATTTCTTTTATTTGTATAAGCTCTGAAACAGATGTAATCATCGGAAACATTATTCCAAGCTTGCCATAAGCTGATGCTCTATACAAAGCCCTTAGCTGTGTTTTGAATATTTCAGGTCTTGTAAGGCAAATTCTGATTGCTCTATATCCAAGAGCTGGATTCTGTTCCTTATCAAGCTCAAAATAATCAACCTGCTTATCCGCGCCTATATCAAGAGTTCTTATTATAACCTTTTTATTGCCCATTGATTCAAGAACCTTTTTATAAGCATTGAATTGTTCTTCCTCTGTCGGATAGCTACTGTTTTCGAGATAGAGAAATTCACTTCTGAAAAGTCCTATACCGCCCGCATCATTTTCTAAAACAGATTTTACATCATCTACTCCGCCTATGTTTGCATAAATATTGATTTTTGTACCGTCAAGAGTTATGTTTTCCTTACCTTTAAGGTCGAGCAAGAGCTTCTTCTTTTGAATATCCTCTGCTTGTTTCTTTTCAAGTCTTTCGAGAGTTTCATTATCAGGGTCAACGAAAATCTCACCTGTATAACCATCAACTATTGCTGTTATGCCATTTTTGATTTTATTCAGGAATGCTTCTCCTACACCTATTACAGCAGGAATATTCATATTTCTGGCGAGAATTGCTGTGTGAGAATTTGATGAACCGTATGCTGTTACAAAGGCATAAACCTTATCCTTATCAAGCAAAATAGTTTCACTTGGCGAAAGGTCATCCGCACAAACTATCATCTTGTCGCTCATTGCATTTTCACTTTCTGCGTCCATAGATAGATTTCTGATTATTCTATTTGAAATATCCTTTACATCAGCCGCTCTCGCCTGCATATATGAATCGTCCATAGACGCAAACATTTCAGAAAAATTTTCGGCTGTTACCGAAACAGCATATTCTGCATTTACATGCTTGCTTTCAATCATATCTGAAATTGAGTCATTATAATCGTCATCTTCAAGCATCATCATATGAATTTCAAATATCTGAGCGTTAGCCTCTCCGACATCTTTCAATGCTTTTTCGTAAATTTCCTGAAGCTGAGCTATTGATTTTTCTTTTGCTGCCTGAACTCTTGCTTTTTCTGCATCTATATCTTCTATATGAAGCTTAGTTATAGCAATTTGCTGACGGCTGAATATAGAAATCTTACCTATTGCGATTGCACCATAAACACCTTTACCTGTATATATCCTCATTATTTTCACCTCTTATAAAAATTGCCGCCGTATATGAGCCATACGGCGGCAAACTAATCTAATTTTTTAAATTATTCGCCGAAACCGCTTTCAAAAAGCTCAACTGCCTTATCAAGAGCTGCCTGTTCGTTCTCGCCGTCTGCGGTAATCTCTACCTGAGTACCGCATTTAATTCCTGCTGCCATAATCTGCATAACTGCTGTTGCCTTTGCTTTTTTATCAGCAGTATTTAGCATCACTATACAGCCTGGGAACTTTTTCATCTCCGCAACTAACATTCCTGCTGGACGCATATGAATTCCTTGTACATTTTTTACTTCCACTGTCTTTGATACCATAGTTAAAATCTCCTTTTTATTTAAATTTATTTTTTAGCTATTAAAATGTTTTTAAACTATTTTAATTTTTAATTTTTTTCTTGAACAATGCAAGTAAAAGCATTCCAACAACTGAACCTATTACAAGTGAAAGCAAGTACATTGGCCAGTTGCCTATAACTGCTATTACGAATATACCGCCATGAGGTGCCATAAGTGTGCAGCCAAATGCCATTGACAAAGCACCTGCAACGCCTGCTCCTATCATACAAGCTGGAATAACTCTCAGTGGGTCTGCTGCTGCATAAGGAATAGCACCCTCTGTAACAAAGCTAAGTCCCATAATGTAGTTGACTGGACCATTTTTTCTTTCCTCTTCTGTCCATCTGTTCTTGAAGAATGTTGTTGAAAGAGCGATTGCAAGAGGAGGAACCATTCCGCCAATCATAACTGCTGCCATTATATCATAGCTGCCAGAGGCAATAGCCGCTGTACCGAAAACATAAGCTGCTTTGTTGAATGGGCCACCCATATCAATAGACATCATAGCACCAAGTATGCAGCCAAGGAGAATTTTACTTGAGCTTCCCATACTATTAAGGAGGTTTGAAATGCTTGTGTTAATCATTCCCATAAATGGGTTGACTGCACACATTATAACTGCGATAATTCCTAAGCCAACAAGTGGATAAATCAAAACTGGCTTAATACCATTGAGAGCCTTTGGCAATTTATCGCAAAGCTTTTCAACGCCGAGCATAAGATAGCCACCTGCAAAACCTGCAAGTAATGCTCCGAGGAAGCCTGATGGAACATCTCCACCAACCGCAGCAAAGGTTGAACCTTTTGTTGCAAGATAACCACCTACAAGTCCTACTAAGAAGCCAGGTCTATCTGCAATACTCTTGCCGATATAACCAGCAAGAACTGGAATCATAAAGTTAAATGCAAAGTCACCGATTGTCTTGAAGAATTTTGCAGCAGCTGTATATGTTCCGAAATCACCCGTTTGTGGAGCACCTGCTATTGTATCAATAAGGAAAGCAATTGCAATAAAGATACCACCTGCAATAGTAAATGGAAGCATATTTGAAACGCCGTTCATAAGATGCTTATATAGCTTTCTGCCAAAGCTTTCATTACCACTTGAGGCACTTTCTGCTACTGCACCTGAATGATGATATATAGGAGCATCTCCTGAAACTATTCTGTTTATAAGCTTCTCTGGAATCTTTATTCCGTCTGAAACCTGTGTTGAAATAACTTTTTTTCCATCAAATCTTGCCATTTCAACATTCTTATCGGCTGCAACAATAATACCATCGCAATTTTCGATTTCTTCTTTTGTGAGAATATTCTTTGCACCGCCAGAACCGTTTGTTTCAACCTTGATTGTTATACCAAGCTTTTTGCCGGCTTTTTCGAGTGCTTCTGCCGCCATATAAGTATGTGCTATTCCTGTCGGACAGGCTGTTACTGCAAGAACTCTATATCCTGTCTTACTTTCTGCAACAGCTTCCTTTGGCTCATCAGGATATTTTTCCTTTTCCATATCGTCAATAATTTTAAGGAACTCGTCCTTATTCTTTGCTGCGATAAGCTTTGCTCGGAAATCCTCGTCCATAAGGATTGTCATAAGTCTGGAAAGAACCTCAAGATGTACATCTCCATCATTTGGAGCAGCAATCATAAACAAAAGATTTGAAGGCTCTTCGTCAAGTGCTTCATAATCAACACCACTTGGAACAGTCATGGCGGCAAGTGATGGAGCTTTTACTGCTGTACTCTTTGCGTGTGGAATTGCTATTCCCTCTCCAACCGCAGTAGAACTCATTTGCTCTCGTGCTAAGATTCCTTTCTTGTATTCTGCTTTGTCGGCAATCTTTCCACTCTTTACTTGTAAATCTACAAGCATATCAATAGCTTCTGACTTAGTTTTTGGTGTGCCGTTCAACATAATGCTTTCTTTGCTAAGCAAATCAACAATACGCATAAGTTTTTCCCCCTGTTACTAATTTTTTATTTTCGTTAGATTTATCAATCTAATAGAGCCTTATTTTAAGCAAGCTGGCTAAGAAGCTTAAAAATTTCTTCTTTTTTTGCAAGTCCATCTGAAAAGGCTGTTGCACCACCCGATGCTGTACCAAGCTTTAGTGCATATTCATAATCACCTTTTTCACTGCCTGCTAAAAATCCTGCGACCATTGAATCGCCTGAGCCTGTGGAATTTTTGACTTTTCCCTCACATACCCCACAGATATGTGTTTTGTCATTTTCATCAAGAAGTACCGCTCCATCACTTGCCATAGAAACAAGAACATTTACCGCTCCCATCTCCTTTAGCTTTCTTGCATACTCTATAATTTCATCTGTACTTTTAAGCTCAACGCCGAACATTTCGCCAAGCTCGAAATTATTGGGTTTAATAAGAAATGGCTTATATTTAAGTACATTCATCAATAGGTCCTTTGTAGCATCTACAACTGCCCTTACATTCTTTTCTTTCAGATAATCAAGAATCTTTTCATATATATCTGACGGTAACGAAGATGGAATGCTTCCTGCAAGAACTATTGTATCTCCACTCTGAATTTCATCAAGCTTTCTGAAAAGCTCATCTATCTTTTCTTTAGAAATCTCAGGGCCTTGAGCATTAAGCTCTGTTTCTCTGCTTGACTTTATCTTAACATTTATTCTTGAAAATCCTTTATCAAGATGTACGAAGTCGGTTTCGATTCCTGCTGATGAAACACCTTCTTCAATAGCTTTTCCAGTAAATCCCGCAACAAATCCAAATGCTTTAGATTTTATGCCAAGCTCTGAAAGAACCATTGAAACATTGATACCTTTTCCACCAAAGTATATCTCTTCATTTTTTGTGCGATTAACCCTTCCGAGTTCAATCTCACCCGTATGAACGATATAGTCGATAGCCGGATTAAAAGTAACGGTATAAATCATTTACAAAACCTCCTTAACTGATGTATATTCTGTATATTTCTTATCCAACAATTTATCTGTAATTATTGTTGCCCGATTAAGGGGAATAAATGTAGCAGATGTTATTTTATCAAACTTTGAATGGTCTGAAAGAACATAAGCTTTTCGACTTCCATCTATTGCGGCTGTCTTGACTCTCGCTTCTCTTACATCGGGTGTAGAAAAGCCTGCTGAAACCGAAATTCCATTTGCACCTATAAAGCACTTTGTGAAATTATAGGATTTTAAGGTCATAACACATTCAGCTCCTATAATAGCTTCTGTTACAAATTTAACCTCTCCGCCAGGAATATAAACTTTAAAGCCTCTTTGTGCAAGTTTTTTTGCGTGAGTAAATCCGTTTGTTACAAAGCTCACATCTTTTTGAGGAATGAAGTCTATCATTTTTTCGGTTGTTGTTCCAGCATCTATATATACAAAATCGCCATATTCAATCAGTGAGGCGGCATATTTTGCAATGGCAATTTTTTCTTCTGTAAAAAGAGCCAGCTTTTCTTCTACATTATGCTCTATAAAACTGAAATTATCATCAAGTACCATTGCTCCGCCATGAACCTTAACAATCTTTCCCATATCTGCAAGAGAGTTTATATCTCGCCTTACTGTTGATATTGAGGCATCAAGCATTTCACAAAGCTGCGAAAGTTTAACTGCTTTTTGTTCGTTTATGATTTCAAGTATAATAGCCATTCTTTCTTCTGCAAGCATTTTGAATTTTCCCCTTACTGAGATTGTTTTGAAATGTTTTGAAATGTTTTGACTTGTTCTGATATTATAATAGCATATTTACAACGGATTTCAAGTGTTTTCGTTCAAAATCTTTCATATAATATCACTTTCGTATGTTTGAACAGTATTTGTTATATTTTATTGTGCAAACTCACTATATGCAAATTCAAAAAGCGTCAAATTCGTTCAAAATTTGACGCTTTTTATATGAAATCAGGATAAATAATCTAAAATTCGGGGGCTGTAAAGAAATGAATTTTAAGACTTCATTCTTCACAGCTCCTTTCAATTTTTGCAGTCTGATTTGTTTTGTATAAAATTTGTGAAGATTAAAGCCGATTGAAACCAAATAAATATCAAATTCGACTTTAATTTGACCTCTTCGCACTAACCTTTTGTGCCAACGGTCGTATTTCATTACACCGAAGATACCCTCAGCTTGTATCGAACGATTCATTCTGAGCAATGCTCCGTGTATGCTTTCAAGATTGTTTAAAACTTCTTGATGTATTCAAGACTTCTAAAGCGAATAAGGGACAAAGCATTAAGCTTTATCCCTTATTTTGCATATTATTCCGAAAAGCCCAGATACAAAAAATATTGTGTTCGGCTTTTCACTGTTCGGAAATAAATCGGTCTGTTGCTTTTCTTTTTGAAATTTTGGTTTCTCTCTGCTGTTTAAGCTCATCATACTTCAATTTTGCTTTTTCATAGCGGTCAACATAGTTGTTGTATGTTTCAAGATATGTTTCCTGATTTTCAGTCGATGATGAATTATCATAACATATTTCTGAGTAAGTTCGGTAACGACTTCAATCTCACGGAGCAATTCTGACATTTCTCTGTCAATCTCCTTAGTATCGGTCAGAACATCTCTTGTAACTTTGCAAGCCTTTATGACAGGTTCTTTATCATATATATTTTTCGTTTTTAAGGATACTCTCAATAGTAGTCGGCTGCCATATTTTCTTTCCTGAAGGAGTAGGTATTCCTTCCATAGTAAGTATTTTTGCAATTCCGCCTGTTGTTTTACCACTCATAAATATTTTCCTGACAAGCTGTGCCTGTTCCTCATTAACAACGGGAGGATCACCACTGTGTTCGCCACGCTCATATCCAAGAAAATGTTTATACGGGAGGCTTACCTTTCCGTCAGAGAATCGTTTTCTCTGACCCCAGGTAACAATTTTCTGAAATACTTCTGCTTTCCTCCTGTGCCAACGATGACATAATGGTAAGCAGTAATTCGCCTTTGCTGTCAAAAGTCCATATATTCTCTTTTTCGAAATAAACCTCTATCCCCTTTTCTTTTAGCTTACGGATTGTAACATGACTGTCTACTGTATTTCTTGCGAACCGACTTACTGATTTAGTGATAATAAGGTCAATTTTGCCCGCAAGTGCATCGGAAATCATCTCATAAAAGCCTTCACGCTTTTTCGTATTAAGACCGCTTATGCCCTCATCAGTATATACTTTTACAAATTCCCAATCCTGATGATTTTTTATAAAGTTCGTGTAATAATCAATCTGTGCCTCATATGAAGTAAACTGCTCATCTTTATCGGTTGAAACACGGGCATACCCGGCTGTTCGTCTTTTCTTAACCGTTATGTCTGAACTTCTTGTCAGAGGATTGATTTTTGGTGGAATGACCGTTACTTTTCTTACTGGCATTATGTTCTCCCCCTTTGTTTAAGTACTCGTTGTCTTGCACATTCCCGCATTTCATCAGTCCAGCTGTTCTTTCTTGAACGGGGAATCCATTTTTCAGATATTTCAGTTCCGTCTTTAAAACAAAAGGTCAATATGTAATTATCCTCAGCTATGATATTTTTTATTTTGTCCTGAAAGATAAGCGAAGCAAATTCATCAAGTTTCAAAGCCCCGGTTGCTGTCCTGTAAACTTCTTCGGGTATCTGTTTTGATGGACAGAATATTTTTCCCTTTGTTAAAAATGTAGTGCATTGCCACGAGTGTTTGCCTTTGTTTGTAGTTCGTTTATATTTCGCACCACAGTCGGAACAAATAATCATACCTGAAAAAGCACATAATTCCGGCTTTTTACAGCCTTCTCTCTTTTTTTCTATGTTACGAATAATCTCCTGTGCTTTTGCGAATGTTTCTTCATCAATGATTGCATCGTGCGTTCCCTCAGCGTAATATTGAGCCAACTCTCCCTCATTCTTTACCAGTTTCTTTTCCAGATGATTATTTCGATATTTCTTTTGCAGGAGTGCATTGCCAAGATATTTTTCATTTGAAAGTAAATCTTTTATTCTCTGATGATTCCATCTCCCACCCAGACAGCGAGTGATTCGACTTTGATAATCTCCACGCAAAAGTCCGTCAACATTGAATTTAATAAAATAATCTTTCTTTTCACCAGGACTTAAAAGTGAACGCATCATATTCTGCTCCCAACGAACAGTCGGTCTTAATCTGACCGTTCCGCCCTTAGTGGTTCTTGCCTCATCAGTTGATGTCTGATACTCATAATACAGCTATCCTTTTTCATCACGGTCAACCGTCATTCTGTTGGGCATAAGCGGATACAGAGCTATAACCTCTCCTTTTCCGTTTCTTATTATCTGTGCGTATGCATTACCCCACAAAAGCAAATGCGTCATAAGCGTTTCCCGAAAAGCAAATGATGTCATTTCGGGATTCGGCTCATCGTTAAGTAAAAAATACAGACTGTGGTCGAATGCTTTTTTCTTACTTCCGCTATCCGTATATTTGTACAGGTGCAAAGGCAATCCTGCAACCGCCTCCGAAAGAATACGAACACAGGAATACACTGCCGTCATCTGCATTGACGAACGCTCGTTTACATTTTTTCCGGCTGTACTTCCACCGAGGAAAAACCTGTAAGCACTGCCCGCCGTACTGTTTTTCGGCTTATCTCTCGAATGAAACAGTCCTTTTAAAATACTCATAAAAATCACTGTCCTTTCAAAATCGGTAAAAGAAAAGCACCTGCCTTTTTGACAGATGCTCTCAAGTATTGTATCAGTTTAGCTTAATGCTTCATCGATCGAATGTATCTCTGTAAGTCCCTTGGCTTGCATGCCGGCCTTAACCGCCCTAGACAGCCTGGACATTGATAAGAGCTCATCATATGTAGTGCTGGCAAGCAGTCTGCTGACCGCGTCCCGGAGCCAGGGGTATGTCACGTACTTATTGCCTGTCTGCTTTGCAACCTTCTTTGCAAGCTCCTTGTGTTTATTGCCATATTTTCTCATCTCTAGCTGAACTGCGGCTAACGTAAAAGCTGTTTCTTCTTCCTCGGCAGCAGATGAAAAATCATTTGGATTATAACAAGGGTTGCCCGCAGAGCCGAAATCTTCCCAGCAGATGCAATCTGCATAGGGTATCAAGATGTCGTCTATAGATTTTCTGACGTCAATTCTATTTCTCATGTCCTATACCTCCTCCAGCAAATCAATTACTTTTTTCACAGTATCTTCAGATGCAGAAAGCATTAAGGATATAGCCTTAATTCTCATGGCATTGATTTCTTCTGATGCCACTGCTACCGGCCTTGTTTCGGAGCCTCCTATAATCTCTTCAGAAGACATTTTGAACAATTGTCTCCCATAGATATACTCACTCATAGCCCCATCATCGACCAGGTATGCTGAGAACAGACGGAGAGCCTTGCTGGGAAAAGGCAATTCACTATCGCTTTCCAGCGTAAGCTGAAGGGTGCGAGGGTCTACTATTACCTTTTTCGTTATTTTCTTCGGATTCTTGGCAATAAGGCTCTTCGTGTTGTAGTTGTTAATCGCATTATCAAACACCGGCATGATTTTATCTTCGAAGTCCGGCGCATTGGGATCAGCGAACTGAATGTTGATTTTATACTTTCTCATTTGAATCCTCCTGTTGATTATTTTTTGCTTATTATGGACGTCCGAGGGCGAGATGACAATAAGCAAACAAGAAGTCACCCTGCCTCTAACAAGAATAATAACATACTATCAACAAGAAGTCAACAAGTATTTATAAAAATTTACAAAAAAATCAAACCCCGTTCATCGTACACACTCTGGCCATTGTCATTCCCACATCGTATTGCTCTATCAAGTGCCATAATCGTGGCTATTGCACCGTCAATCTTTTCTGTGGATTTTTCCTTATCTGCTTTTATATTTCCAGCCGGGTCTATTTTTCTGCCCTCTAAAATATCCTTTGCTTTCTGATGCGTTTCATAGCAGATTGAATGTGTGTCCGTGCCGGCAGTTGTAATCAAAAAATAGAGTGGCTGCATTCGTGCGTCACCGCAGCAAAGCAAAAGAGCAACTGCCGCAGCGAGCACCGACTTGCCCTGCTTTTTAGGAATTTCAATGTAGGCAGTGTTAAATTGTCGATAGCCGTTTGGCTTGAGTGTGCCGAACAGGTCACGGATAATCTGCTCTTGCCAGTCCATAAGCTCAAACCGTTTACCCGCCCATGTACCTTTGGTGTGACATAGGCTTTCAATAAAGGCAACGGCAAAATCAGCGTATTCTTTATCATAATAGCTGTCCTTTGCTTTAAATTTTGTCGGCTTATAATTTTTAAGTTTTCTCGTAAAATCACCTCTGAAAGGGCATAAAAATAGCCTGCCTATATTGGCAAGCTAATAAAGTGTACTTTATAATCCTTACATAAGATATTGTTGTAGTTCGGGTATTCTTTCAATTCGAGATTTTAGAAAAAATCCAAATAATTTAATCTTTCCAATCTCATTAGGACCATCTAATATTCCTATGTATTTTTGATATATAGGTTCGAATTCTTCTGCCAATAGCAATAAGGTTTGCTTATTAGCTGTATGAACTAAAGTGGGGTTAGCAATATATTTATTTAGCAGATTTGATATTTCTATTCCAGTTTCAGATTTTATAAATTGTTTAATTGCATCTTTCGACTTTCCTTTGTATATGTAAGGGAAACTCTCAATCATTACAGTAGTCCTCCTTTTTTGGTGTTATCTGCCTTAGCAATTCATACAGCATCTTGGTTTTTTTCTTTCTTGCTCCCGGATGGGGCATTTTAATGATCTGCCCCTCGTAATCATGGAGTGACTTAACAACTGTGTTATATGTACCGCAGCAGACAATCAGTTGAGGCTTTATTATTTCAACTTCTCGTCGCAGCAGTTCTCCTGCAATACGGGACTTTGCAAGTTGATGGTATTCGTTTCTGCTGCTTTTTTTCCCACGAACTTTGTTTATGTTTGTAAATGCTATCATACCAATAGCAGAAATAGCAGAAGCCTTCATATCAGCTATCTCATCAATAGAAGTGGATGGACCACAAATCAGTGTTGCCCATCTGCCTATGTTGTACCACATATTCGGATGCTGGCTGATATGATCTCCACCGGTAAGCCCATGCTGAGTAATGCCCTCCATCCAACCACGAAAAAGTATCCCTTTTTCATAGTCCTCATTATCCCAATTATTTGTTTCTTTGCAAACAAAGAGGACTCCTTTGTCAGTATCGTAGCGTTTTTCGTCGATTATACCGAACTCATTTATCCTGGAAGGAGGGACTTCTTTATCAAACGCAGCAGACCATTCCGTAAGAAACGGAACAGTAAAATTATAATACTCATTTCGTAGTATCTCATTTATCTCCGCGTTTCGGTCAGCTCGAATCATATCATCACCCCGTTATGCTTGAATAATTTGCTTTCTAGTTATTTAGTACTTTATAATTAGAGATTAAATTTCACCTTATGAAAAATCCAGTAAATCTGATTTCATAAGTCCGTTTTCTCACCCTTATAGGATAACGAAATAACAGTGCCTTTCATGGCTTCAGTATAAATAAATCTAAAGATTTTATTATCAAAATTCTTCTTGTCATACTCCATACCCTGTATCAAAAGAAATTCGACTTTTATCCTTACACAACTTATCCTATCAAATTCATTGTTAAAAATCAATTGATAGCAAAAAATTTTTAATAATTTACATTACGGAATTATGAATAGTATCAAGAATTTTTTCCTGTTCCTTTTCATCAACACCAATGCTTTCGAGGGCCTCTCGTGTGCCACAGTCGGGACAGATAACGGTTAAATTGTCTGCCCTTGAAACTGCGCCGTGTCCGGAATAAACCCCGCCACAACGGGGACAGGTGCGTAACTGAACAAGGTTATCGATCATTTTCGTACAGTTCCTTTGACTTGTGATAGGCATTGAGAAGTATCTGCTTGTCAAAATAAAAGGTATCGTAACTGTCAAGGCAGGTGTTGAGGTAGAAAAGTCTTGGTACACCGATTTGCCTTTCCTCGTGCATAATGTAGGCAAAGGCATTTATTGTTCTTCGTTTGCCTGTGCGTATTCCCTTGTACTGAAGTTTGATATCTTTCTTGTAGTAAAACGCAGGATAACCCTCGTAGCGGTCAAGTGCCTTTTCATCAGAGGGTGTAACTTCCCAGATTACGACAGGAACACTGCCGTTTTCGTTTTCTTCAATGGTTAGGTAAGAGCCTGTCTTACTGCCTTTGAAAAGCAGTTCCCAACCCTTAAGCTTTGCAGTTCCGAGGATTGTGGCTTTCGGACAACGCATTTTCATCTGTCTGACATTCAGGTTACTGCCGTAGGCAATGTAGTATCTTTTCATTTCAATTCAGTCCTTTCCAAAGAATTACTCTTCTACCACCTTAAGACCGACGAAGCGGTCGGTGGGGCTTGTGCCTATATCCTTCATGCGGCTCTGCCGTTGCGGAAAGCTCCGTCACCTGAAAGTCTTTTTGTAAGAAGTTCTCTTGCTGTCTTGAACTCGTCACCGATAAAGCCGAGCCTTAAAAGCCAAGTCCTCATTGCGTATTTTGGATTTTCGCTTTGCTGTGGTTTCGGACTTGCTGTTTTGACTTCCTTTGCCATTTGACTGAGTGCAAGGCAAAGCTGAATGTAGCTTTTAAGTTGTCCTGCGTGAAGTCCGTTCTGTTTGCTGTTTGCAGGCTTGTCAAATTGGAAAAGTCTGAACTCAACCGTTCCCTTTGTAAAGGTTGCGTGGAGGTTCAGCATATGGTATCGGCTGTCATTGTAGTGTTGGTTTCTGCCGTAGTTTGCGTTGTGGCTTTTGTACCATATATCTGCAAGTTCTGACATTGTGGTCGGCTTTCTTCTGTTAATCTGCTCTAAGAAGGTTTCGTCAACCGTTCTGCAATATCTTCTGATTCGGTATTCGTCAAGGTTCAATGCAAAAATCAAAAGCTGTTCGTGGCTTGCCATAATGTTTGCAAGGTTTCTAAGGTTTTGTGCTGTGTGTCCTTTTGCCCCGATGTGAATGTGAACTCCGCCTCCTCTCCGATTATCTCTGAAATTGCCCTGACCAGTGCTTTTCGCTCTGTTCCCGTTAAATGAAAATCAATTCTCATAGTGAGTACCTCCTCTGTTTTTGGTACTACATTAATCACTCTGATTTATACAAATTTCAAGATATATTTTCAAAGCAAATCATAAAATTATTGCACACTTAACTGTGAATAGTACACAATGCCCGACAGCACAAAGCAAACTATGGGCAATGAAACGCCATTCCCCCACATTTTGTACTCCTCGGAATCGGAATGGGGATTTTTCAGCCACTTTATTATCTGCTTTTCCGACTTGGGTTTTATATTCTTTCCGACAGCCTTGTTATACTCATCAAAAATATTCTGCCAGTTCTTAATTTCTTCATCAGTCGGATTTTCAGTGACGATGTCACTGCACCACCAGTCAGGAAAGCCCTGAAGTCTTGCACATTCGGTCGGCGTCAGCCGTCTGACTATGTACTCGGTATCATTTACCACAGGCGGGTCTTTGTAGTTGGTTGCAACCAGTGTGTTGCTAAATCCTTTTCGGCAATAGTATGATGTGAATTCTTGCTTGTGGAATAAACAGGCACAGCTGTTGCGTTTACTCCCCGTGCTACAATAGGCGGCTCGATTTCTTCTTCAATACTCAAGCTGCTGTTACATTCTTCAACCTACTTGACCACAGTGTTAAATTTTATTCTTGCCTTAATGTTCTGATACAGTTTTTCATGTGAAACTCTCCAATCTTTTCGTTGTAGACGAACGAATACAATCGTCTGCAACTTTTATCATTCATATTTTCGCATGAATTTATCTTTCGGACAAGGCGTAGGTTGGCTTGACGGTTACGACAATTTGAAGGTCAGAAACAAAAAAGCAGCTTTGGCTGCTTTTTTATGCCTAAAAGGGCAAAAATTGGAAAGCAAAATAAGCCGAAAATTCGGAGATTACTGACAGCTGTCTGAATTTTTCACGAGCTTTTCGGCAAGTTCTTCACTAAGTTCGGTGGCGATCTTTTTTGGGCTACTTTGATGACTGCGGCTTTGACGACTTTACCCACTGCTGTTACCAGATCATTTCCATGCTCTACAATGGATTTGTACAGTTTTTTGAATTATGATTTTAATTTGTATTAATGTTGTTGAAGCTTATATTCTACACTGACCATTTTATACACTTCAACGATTGCTTCTTCTTCGCAGTCATAATAACTGTACAAACTGCTGCCTCTTTCATCGTTGTGGTATGTTGCCCAATGTTTAGTTTCAGGATCATAAAAATACCCTATGGCATATGCTCCACAAGACTGGGCATTTAAAACAATTGGTACAGATTGCAATTTCGGTTCAATTTTTTTGATCTTTTCAAGTGGTTTTTCATGTGCCTCTACTTCTTCACAAACCGAATCATACAAACGCTCTATTACATCAATTTCATTTTCTGATTTTTTGGTAATAAAATAAAATTCACCACACACATAAGATTTCCATAATTTGTCTTTTTCATCAAAATAATAACCCATTCCATTATTGCCGCCGGTTTTGTGCTTATTAAAATATACTTTAACGCTACCGATTTTTCTGCGAAGTTTCTTTATTTCTGAAAGCAATTCTTCTTTTTTCGACATATCATCTTCTCCAATTCTTTACAATGTTCATGTTATACTGAACAAGGATTCAGCATCTGTCGGCATATATAACATACACCGACAGATACTGCTCACCATTTATAACATACTATTATTTAATTTCTTTCAATCTTCTTTTTGGCAACCTTAGCAAGACCGGCTTTGGCAACCTTACCCACTATTGCTCCACCGGCAGCAACACTGACATTGATAACCGCATTTTTCTCTAATTCTTTACCTGCTTCTTCATCACCGTTCACATATCTGCACATCAATTGTATAGAATTGACATAATCCATTACGGCAAAAACAACCATTGTTACAATGACTGCTGCTACCAATGTACCTACTATTATACCAAATGGACCGCCCATTGAAAACAGTCCAAGCATGGTAGGAATCATTTGAAATGCTTCTACAATGTCAACGATAGAAAAACCAATATCTACCATATACGCCAGAGACACCAAACCATCTGATGAACCGCCGTTCAGACCGCCGGAAATCATATATGCTGCTCCGCCTGTTTCGGGAGTTGTCACAATATATCCGAAGCCTTCCCATTCACCATAGGTTATCATATCAGTATGAACAGTTACTATTTTACCTGCATTAACAGCTTGTTGAACTGCATTCATTGTTGTCCGATCCAGATGCAGGTTTGCTTTCTGCTCCTCAAAATTCATTTTGGATAGCATCAGAATGGACTGACCTTCTTCTTCTGCCTCTTCTAATATGGAAATCGTAGAAACTCCGGGTTCTCCTGTAAATTCCGACCAAACAGTACCTTCATAGGCTGAAGACATGACACCAGATGCAGTAATATATTTGAATTCGCTGTCTTTGTCACCGTCACGCTGATAGCTGCAACATTATTAAGGTCTATGTCGATATAGAGATTGCCTTCTGCAATTCCGACAGGCATTCCCCACATAGTTTCCGAACGCACTTGATATCCTGTCATACCAACGCTCAATGAACGGGTAATAGAGATATTATGACGTTCTGCGAGAATATTATCGGCAATATCCACCTGTGCATAATACAGTTTTCCCGCCATATCAAGTATCCTGCCCAATTTTTCGGAAGAATAGATATTGTCGATATTGACATCGGCGGAAATTCCCTCTGCCTCATCAAATGCTTTAGTAAGCTCTTTTGATGAAATCATTTGCATATCCTGCGTGATTTGATACATTGAGCCTGCTGTCAGTTGCTGGTACATACTCGAGAATAAGCCGTTTTCCGTACATTTCGTAAGGTTTCAGTTTAGCTATATTCTGACCGTCTATTGTGAAAGTAATGGTATCAGAGTCTCTTTCCTTGATCTTATCATATTCACCGTCAATACTTTTTACAACATACTGAAGAGACAAATGCAAATATGCAGTACTTTCACTGATGATTTGTCTTGAATTGAGATACGCTTCCTCACCTTCGTGTTCCTTTTCGTATGCAGAGAGCTTTTCATATAATGCATTAAGCTGGCTTGAAGACATATCATTGACATAATCAGATTCTGAGATGCCATACTTTTCGATGTCGTCATATATTGTTTCAACCTGATTATAGCCTTTGATACTTGTATCCAAAGGAATCCAACGGTAATCGCCGGCAGCATTTCCTGCTCCACGATAATCCGTATATGGAACATAGGCTTCTACCCATGTCTGATCCATCTGGAACCCTTCTATTTTTCCGCCGGAAACAATCGAGAGTACTTTTTTTCCGGAAGATGCCAAAATAGTTCCAGCAGTATTCAAATCCTTGGCGGATGTCAGTTTAAGTGCCTGATCTGCAGATATAAAAATTGTACCGTTCACATATTTTGCAGGATAGTTCAGATATCTGAGCATTGCTATCAATAAGCTTGCCTGATCGACATCGTTACCGCCGTTGCTGTCAAATGTAGCGACAGCACCTTTTCTTGAACCAGAATATGCTTCATAATTGATATGGTTTTTCAGATACAGATACACTTGCAAAGGTGTTTTCAGCTGATCCGCCAATGCCTTCATTTCATCGGTTAATGATGTTTCATCTTCAAGCTTGAGCGAGCTTTCATTAAATCGTGAAGAACCCACCGCACTTACACTATTCTTTAAATAGTTGTTAAGATTATTTACAGAAAGTTTTTCGGCATCGGTTTTTTTGGAAATACTGTTTTCCAAATTATCACTTGTCACCATAATTTCCTTTTCAACTTCAAAATACTTTTCCAAAGTGTCTATTGACTGTTGATAGGATTGGCTGTTTGTATTTTTCGAACCGAGAATAATGCCGTTGATCGCATCAAGTGCTTTTTGAGAATTTTTGTTGAAGTACTTTTCAAATTCTTCAGCTCTTTTTTTGATAATACCATCACTGTCACCGATCATACTCCTTATTTCTTCGGAATACAATTTAAACTCGGATAAAGACTGATTTACCGCATCTTTCAGAGCATCAGCTTTTTCTTTTATTTCTTCTGTATCATTGCTTTTTAAAGCATTGGTCAAAGCTGCATAGTTATTTGATACATTCTGACTGCTTACTTCAAGCCTTGTATCGGAATAAGTCGGTATATCAATGTCTGCTCTATTAGGTGTAATTTTTACACTACATCCACCCAGACAAAAAGTTATGGTTGAAGTCATCAATGTGAGTACCAGCAGGATCGATATACTTTTCATTAACAAACTTTTTTTCACTTGTTTTTCCTCCTGCTATAAGAATTTTTACCTGTCATAATACCAACTGTTCCTATTGCCAAAGACAATACGAAAATCAGCAACAGCAGAGAAATATCATCTGATTGACCTGTTGACACATTGTTTCGAGACTCTTCTACACTGCTTTCGGGTACAGATGATTCGGGCTGTGACGATGTGGAGCTGTTTTCTGATATTTCGGAAGCCGTTGAAGAAACTTCCTTTTCGGGTTCGCTTGAATTTGGAACAGAAACATCGGAAACCGTTTTAAGATGTTCTTCAAACTGAGCTTCCACTTCCAAATCACTTACTATGTTTCCAAAATCCTTTTTCCAGCCTTTGAAAGTATAAAAATACTGTTCATCATCTGCTTTTGTCGGATTTTCGGGTGCAACCGCAGCATTGCCATATTTGACAGACTGTGCGGAAATGACCTTGCCGTCACTGATAAATTTAACCGTATTTGTCTCCTTTCGGCTTGTTCTTCTATTTAAAAAATATAACGATACCTACTTTATATCGTTAAAAGGGTATGCATTTATTTCCAACCAATCAGAAACCGCTTTACGCATCTTTTCATTCTGGAAAGGTAATCTTTATCTCTTAACGGTCAAAAAACCGAATTTCAGCTTTCTACGCCGCTACAAGCATAACTGTTTGTATCAAAACGCTCGTTTCTTTGTCACTTTGCACTTGTGAACAATAGGAAAGTGCAACCATTTTAATGCAATAAAACGATGCATCCGCTAAACACAAGAAAGTGCACAATCCATAAAAAATATAGCGACTATCCAGATAGAAATATTTCTTAGTTAAATACATAAATATTTATTATCACTATAACAGAAAATTGTACATATTTCAATTATTTTTATAAAAAATAGGGCATTTAGCCTTAAAGTCAGATGACTTTTAAAATCCATTATAATTAAAAAATCAGCCCGTATAGCAATAGATAAAATATGCTATGCCCCTATCTTTTACACGAATACCCATCTTTCACACGATTACTCCCATCTTTCGCACGAATACTTTTAAAGATTTAGCCACAAAAAATCATTAAACAAAAAAATAGTGTGAAAAATTATTATTTTCTCAAAGCAGCAATTTTTGTATTCGTGTGAAATTAGTCAAAAAAGCCTTGATATCCAGAGATTTTTTATTTTCCGGGTGCAAAAGGAAAAGAACCGTAATCCTGATAGAATGTATCAGAATTACGGTTCTTATTTGGTGGAGCAGGCGATGTCATAGTTGAACACTGCTCCGTGCAGGTTTTATCGGAGTTAAAGGCTTCTTCGATTTCCTCTAACGGTATGTCATCAACGCTCATAGGCTTCTTGCTGGCATTGATAATGAGTGTAAAATGGGCATCGTAAAGATACACCGAATGAACAAGAATATTGATGATGGCTCTGCGTTTGTTGACATCATCAAGCGGCATTTCGCAGATAAAATTGAGGAATGCAAGTATCTGTGCTTCTGAAAGGCATATCCGCTTGTTTTCTTCAATTGCGAGCTGTTCTTCAAGCGCATCTTTTTCAGCCTGACGTTTGTTAAGGCGTTCCGTCAGCATTGGAACAGACTGTCCTTGCTCAATACCTCTCCACAGGTTTTCTATGGCGATATCCGCTTCTCGGATAGCTTTCTTTAACTGCTTGACCGTCAAGTTATCGGGACTTTTGCTGCATTCCTCGGATACCTTTTGAGCAATAAACTTAATGTTGTCATAAGTAAGTAGTTTCAAACATTCTGCAATCACTCTGTCCTCGATTTTCTTTTTGCTGACAATTGTTTTATCACAGCGTTTCTTTCGGGCTTCTTTGCAGATGTAATAATGATACTGTTTGCCGGTTTTACTTGTACCGCCATAGCCGACCATCATATTCTTGCAGTGACCGCAAAACAGCTTTGTTGTCAACAGATACTCACCCTCACCGTGCGTCCTTGCAGAAGCCTTCTTGTTTTTGTCCAGAATATCTTGTACTTTGTAAAATATATTGTCGTCTAAAATTCTCGGCATACCGCCCGGCGTTTCCTGCCCATTATACATATAAACTCCTATATATCTTTTGTTACTCAGCATACGGCTGAGACTGTTGTAAGTAAAATCGTTACCTAAAGAGGTTTTGATTTTTCGGCGTTTCAAATCCTTGACGATTTCAGCTTTTGTTTCTCCGCTTGCGTATCGCTCAAATATTTCACGCACGATTTTGGCTTCTTCCTCGTCAACATAAAATCGCCTGTCTTTATCAACCTTGAAGCCAAGACCGGGATTGCTGCCGTTGGACAAACACTTTTGTGCGTTGATCTCCATTTCACGGTGAATCTTCTGAGAAAGCTCGGCGGAAAAATACTCCGCCATACTCTCTAACACACCTTCGACGAGAATACCTGATGCGTCGTCAGTGATATTTTCTCTTGCCGATAACACCCTGACGCCATTCTTTTTCAACTTTGATTTATAGATTGCACTGTCGTAGCGGTTACGGGCAAATCGGTCAAGCTGATAAACCAAAATTCCCTCAAAAGCGTGTTTCTCGCTGTCTGAAATCATACGCTGAAATTCGGCTCGATTATCATATTTACCGCTAACAGCTCTATCTATGTATTCTCCGATAATTGTATAATGATTTTGCTCCGCATATTCATAGCACACTTTCAACTGACCTTCAATAGATTGCTCAGTTTGGCTGTGGCTCGAAAAGCGGGCGTAGATTACTACATTCATTTTGACCTCCTTTGCTCTCCGCCGAAACGACGGAGAGCTGTATTTATATATTACAGGATTTGAAGAAAACAATCGAATGTGTCAAATTTACGCAATCATTTTCTCATCCTGATATTCGGGGTGAGCCTTTAGCCATTTTTCATAATATCGCTTTCCAAATTCGCTGTTGTGAAAATCAATAATTTCCGGCATAAATGCTTTTGCAAGGAGAGTTAACGCTTCTTCAGAGTATTCCGCAGTTTGTAATTCAATGCTCAATAGGTTCACCTCATCTTTCACGGTCTCGCTGTCGCTTGAGATAGCGTTGGTAGTAATCGCAGGCTTTGAGGATAAAACCTTCAAGCTGATTGTCGGTTGCTTTCGGTGCAAACTTTCTTACCTTATCCATCGGGATTTTCAGCGTTTCACGCTGGTTTGCTTTATCCTCTGACATAATATTTTCGATTAATCGTGGTGAAATCAAGCCGTCACGGACAGCCTTGTGCATACGAAACGCCTGAGAATAGGACGGCGTGCAATCGTCACGCTCGATAATATCCAGCAGGTTGTGCTGTAAATTCTCGTCAAGATAAGAAAGCTCAACGCCAACAGAAAAAGCGATTTTGCCCTCGTCCATCAAATTGAGCAGTTCGGGGATAAGCTTTGTCAGACGAATATAGCGACGAATCTGTGTTTTGCTCTCGTCAGATTGTTCGGCTATAATATCTGCTGTTTCCAACCTCCGACCAACTTGGTTGGAAGTTAAGTCGGATCGATAACCCTGTCTGCTCATAGCTTCAAGTTTCAACTTGTACGCAAACGCCTTCTCCGACGGAAGCAGATGCTCCCTGTGTAGATTACTGTCCACCACCATAATCGCCGCTTCGTCACGGCTGACGGGACGAATAAAGGCAGGGACTTCTGTTAGCCCTGCCTTCTGTGCCGCACGAAAGCGGCGGTGTCCGGATATGATTTCATACTCATCTGTTGTACCTTCAAGCGGTCGTACAATCAGCGGCGTCATAATGCCCTGCTGCTGAACGCTCTCGATTAAGCTGTTAATCTCGTCATTATCGAGCACCTGATACGGGTGGTCTTTGAATTCGTGTAGTTTGTTGATTGATATATTGGTCATCTTTCATAACTCCTTTGTTTTGATTTTGTTTTAGGTTTCCGTCCTCTTGCGAGGTTTTGCGCTTGTATTTCACAGCGGATATTTTCGTTGATCTTCGGTTCGTCCTCAATAATTGTGAGGGCGATTTTCTTTTCCCGGCGGAGCTGCCGAAGGAGCGTTGTGCAATCGTCACGGCTCTTTTTCAGCTCCTTGATCCTGTCGTCGTCATCACAGCGGCGCAGCTTGTTATATACCTTCTCACGCAGTTCAATGACTTCTTTGATCTCTTTATCGGTATCGGAGATAAAGATCTTTACGTCGTCGATCGTGTGCAGCTTTTTGTTTGAAACCAACGTCACTTGCCGTGAAAATCTGTCCAAATATCTCCACGCTTCACGCATTTCAGCCAATAACGGCTTGCGCTGATTCCACTTCGGCAGCTTACCCATTAGAAACATATAATGAAGGTACTTGGCGTATAAACCGCCGAAGCATTTGAGCAGCTTGAAACTGCCACGGTATCGGATTTTCTTCGGTCTATAATCTCTCATTTTCACTCTGGAATAGTGATACTCATCAAAGTGTTTGTAGCCGTACTGCTGATAATGAACCTTGATTCTGCGGAGAATGGCTTCGTTTGTATACTCATCTCCCAACCGATACATTCTCACAGACTTGTTGCTATTTACGGAGCATATCGTCCAATATCTTCGCCGAGGATTGGTGTTGACTATGAAGCCTTGACTTTTCATTACACGGTCAAAACTTGATATGCTGTATGAACATTCTATACCGAAATCAATCGCTTTCCGCATAAGATTGAACGTCGTCGGCTCGCCTTTTTTCTCCGCAAAGTAAATGCTTCTCGGTGTTTTGCCTGACGGATTTTTGATAACGGTCAAATTGTGTTCGGCGCACAGCTTGTCCGACAAAGCTCTGAATTTCCAGTAAGCCCCTTCGTTGCAGTCAAACTTTTTGCCTGTCCACATATTGGTACTGCATACGACAAAATGGTTGTGCAGCGTACCGGTATTCAGATGCGTCGCTACCAGCACCTGATACTCGTTGCCCCACATTTTCTTGGCAAGTTCAACGCCGATTTCGTGGCAAAGCTCCGGCGTGATCTCGCCTGTTTTGAAGCTCTGATAAGCGTGATAGGCGACATTTCCGCCTGTTTTTCCGAAGCGTTCCTGCACAGCGTTCATTTCCTCATATGCGGTTTCGGCGTTGCAATTCAAGCCTGTCACATAGCAACGACTTTCCGTTTTTGCTTCGTCTCCGGCGTAGTTGATCGCCTTTTTCAAACCGGAATCAACCGTCTTTTCGGGGTTGGCTGCGTAGTTCACAGTTCGCTCCAAGTTGTCCTTAACCGCCCAAATTTTTGTCGTCGCCACCGCTGTCATCCTCCTCTCGTTCGTGGTATGCGGAGAGAATCTTCTGCTCAATATACGAGAGTTTTCTCTCCAAAATTCTTCCGTCAAACGGATATAAATTGTTCCGCAAATCGTTCACCGAAGCGTACACTTCATAGAGCTTTTGGCTCGGTTTTTCGGTCAGCTTTTTGTTCAAACCGACCTTTCTCAGATACTCCGAGAGCGAAATTCCATAGTGCTTTGCGGCTCTTTTCAACCGCTATTTCTCGCCTTCGGTTACTCTGACATTGATGTTAAAATTGCGCTTTCGCATAGTTAAACTTCCTTTCTGAATTGGGGTTACAGGGGCTGCTGCCCCTCTCGGCTTTTCAGCCGCCGATTTTGGCATTACAAAACCTATGCTCGCTACACCATAAGACTAACGTCCTGTGTAGTGCCGTGTAGCCACGTTATACATTTTCAATGATTTCGATCTTCTCAAGGTAAACTTTGTTTTGATTACTTTCCGAATAAAAAAGTCGGAGCTTTGTACCGATCGGCATATAGTAAAACCCGAGGTAAGTTTGCCACCAGAAAATCGGTGTGATGATTTTTCTTCCGTCGTCGAGTGTGAGAAAAATGCGGATGGATTTCTTGTGTCCCTGCGCTTTCATTTCAAGCGTTCCGGTGAACTCTCCGACCTCTTCCATCATCTGATAATCCGAGGTGTCGATCATCATTTCTCTCATCTCAATGAGCGATAATACTTTTGCGTTGTCGTTCATTTGGTTCTCCTTTCCACTTCCCGAAAAGAAAAGTTTTCGCCGCCCATATAGGTAGGTGTGTTAAGATAAACTTCTTCTTTTTCGGTTAGTTATTTTTTTATTTATCTATTTAGTTATTTATATATAGGTGCTGCTTCTGTCGTTCACGCTGACAGCGCTTGCGTTCGGCTGCCTTCTGTCGTTTTATTCGTTCGGCGCAGTGATCGCAGTAGCGTTTGTTGCGAGCCTTGGAATCAAAGCGTGAGCCGCAGCTTTGGCAGCGCTTGTAGTCGTTGCCGCAGATCAGCTCCCGATACAGTTCCTTGTCGAGAGGAAGCACAGCGTCCTTGAAATGGTTGCAGAAGATGTGATACTTGGAAATCAACTGCACGCAAGTGTGCGTTTCTCCGTCGTCGAGCAACAGACAGTTGCCGTCCATACAGTTGCAGCACTCCCGCCTGACCAGGCGGCTGACCTTCCGAAACTGTCCTGCTTTAATTTCAATGAGCATTTGACCTCCTTTCCTGTCACGCTTAATAAGTCCGAAAATGGGGTTGGTAATATAATTACTCTCCTTGTTGCGTTTCATCGCTCAGAGGGCGCATACAGAGCGGCTCGTGAGCCTTAAAAAAGCGTGACATCAAACTGTATTTGTTGTCGGCACTGCCAAAGCGTACTTTCCTGACAGGCAATCCTGCTCGACGCTGTGCCGTCAGCCTTTCGGCTGCGCTCGCTCCGTAGAGGTCGTGGCGGTTTATCCTTCGCTTTGCAGCTATTCATTTGTAGATTAATTTCGGTGGGCATCACCTCCTTTCAAAAATGCCCTTCACCCTTAATGCAAAATAATCGGGGCAAATATACATCTTTCTCCAAATTTTTTTGGAAAAAACTTTTTGCACAAAAGAGCTATTCGGTTTTTGTTGATTATGCGGTTTTGATTTTGCCCTCCATATATAAGGGAATGGGAGAGCACTTTTTGCAACCGTTTTTAAGAATTTTTCAATGCCCTCCATTATGTATGGAGTGGGAAGGCGTGTTTTTCAGGGTAGCAACCAATATTTTGTAGACTTGCATAAAACCGTCACTTGTTTTTGTGCAATTCTTTGTTTAGAAAAAGCCCTTCACTTATATGGACAACATGCGACCTTTCGGGGGGTGTTTTTCAAAAGTTCTTTGATAAATCTGCGTTTTGCACAAGTGCAAGGTTGTGTTTTTGTGCAATATTCTATTGCATAGGTTTTCTCTGATTCTATCGGACAGCTAATCTTGTCACGCATAATAAGTCCGAAAATGCGGTTGGTAATATAATGACTCTCCTTCGGGCGTTTCGTCGCTCAGAGGGCGCATACAGAGCGGCTTATGCGAACTTAAAAGCGTGACATCAAACTGTATGTTGTGTGTCACACTGCCAAAGCGTACTTTCCTGACAGGCAATCCTGCTCGACGCTGTGCCGTCAGCCTTCCGGCTGCGCTCGCTCCGTAGAGGTCGTGGCGGTTTATCCCTCGCTTGGCAGCTATTCAGTTTTAGTGAAAGAATTACCCTTTCACCCTTCACGCAAAAACACTTGTTTTCTGTCATAAAAGTGTCATTGCGGCAGTTAAATCGGATTAACCCCTTCACTTGTTCCGAAGGACACTTCTTTTTTGTCATAAATCTGTCATAAGCGCAAAGGCAAAAAAATAAACACCTGTCAAAAAGACAAGTGTTTATCTAATCAAATTATTCAGTTATTTTTATGCGAACCTTTCCGTCGGCTTGATCATGTTCATACAATAATGCCGATAGCTTTTTATACATCTTCCGCTGTATATTTTCAACGCTGCCACGATTCATATTGTGAGCTTCTGCATATTTTCTGATGGACAACCGTTTTATAAACCTTTCATTGAAAAACTCAGCATAATCTCGAAGTACCGTTTGGAAGCACGTTTTTATAAACTTCAAATCCTCGTAAACTATTTCCATTTCTTTCTTAGATAGAGCTATGAAATCATCATAATAGTTTTTTGAGAATTTATACTTTCTCAAATCAACTAAATAGTTCACGCATAAATCTTTTGCGTAATCATAATAGTTTGTAGCAGTACGATATTCTCTGTATTTTTCTTCATCAGGTTTTGGAACTCGTTTTCGCTTTGGTGTCGGAAGAAGATCATTCTCTAATGAATCAATAAAATCCTGCTCAATTCTCATCTGCGTTTGCCGCTTATACCGAGCTCTTAGCTTTCCGTCAACCATAACAGGCTCACAAAATTGCTTTTTGCTTATTGTTAAATAGTTCTCGTCATTCCTTATAGAGTACGGCATATAGATTACCATATCTTCGCCTGTCACTCCGTCCTTCGCCATAGTAACGACATAGAAAAGTTTTCCGTCGTAGCGCTTGTAATATCCGGCGTAGACACATTTATCATATTTGCTGTTTGACATTTATTCCTCTAATTACAAAACATCTTAATCTTTCTTCTTAACTCAACGAAGAATTATAACAACTCATTATAAATGCAATTCTTCATAGTGTTAGCATCTAAATAGTACAAAACAAAATGAGATAT
>ULVB01004532.1_pt1 | contig 34296 bp, 28 predicted proteins | sample 1959071 | NCBI WGS metagenome assembly ULVB01 (sample SAMEA4835776, study PRJEB28245) | human gut metagenome | biome: gut microbiome; material: fecal sample | place: Denmark | collected 2008 | reverse complement strand
TACATTTAGGACATTATTGTTTGTTTGATTACGTAAATAATCTCGGCATATTTTTATTGTTTCTGAGAAATTAACCTGATAGTTTAGTTTTCTGGATTGATCTGGTACTTCTACCTGTTTTGATATTTCAGCACAAAAATTATACATGATAGCTCTGGCAAATACTTCTTGAACAATATATGTATATTTTTTGCTATGAAATGAGTTTAAGCATAGAGGATATTTTAAATCACGATACGCTGTTTCTTGCGACAAACGTAGATGATATAGTTCTTTTAACTCATCCATATTAAACTCAATGTCTGGAAGGTTTGTAATCAGATTTTCATATACGCCGGGTGCGATTTCAATCCGCACAATTCGTAATGATAATGAATATTCATGACAAGTGTCGGACAAAAAAACCATGGGAACATTTTTACAAACATAACGATAATCTTCCAGACGCTCTGGATGCTTAAATTTCTTCTTTGCCTTTGTCCGACAAAGGATTCGATCAACATGGAAATCAAGTTCTTTGACTCCATCCAGAGAGAATCCGAGAAGTTTAGAAGTTTTAGCGTCTGTACATCGAATTAAGAAGTATTGTTGCTTATTCAAAACGTGAGCAAAATCATTATAAGAAGCATAACCACGATCTGCAATGTATATCGTAGGATAGTCGTTCCTGACACGATCAACCATGTCACAAAAGGCACGATATTCATTACGTTTTCTTGCTGGTTGAACAAGAATATCCAAGAACTGTTTATCTAAAATGGAATAAAGTGCATTGACATGAATTTGATTAAAACCTCTTGGAGACTTGTTGTTTGGTTCAAAATAAGTGTCTTTATCGTTCGCATCACGAAAGATATCGGCAACAGATCCATCACATGCGACGAGGCGATATTTATTCTTGTATAAAGCAGGTTTAAAATTCTGATTAAAGATTTGCAGCAAACGCCATAATGCATCATCTTTGAGTTTCGCACGCTGATGATAAAAGGCAGCCTTTGTTGGCGCATCTTCTGTACGACAAAAAAAACGATAAAGTTCTTCTCTCAAACAATCATCTTCCATGGTTAATAAAAGGAGAAGAAAATCCTTAAATCCAATTTTTCTGTTTCGAGTAAAATCGGTGTCAGGATGAACTGCATAATTTTCAGGTGTCTGAGAAAGTTCATGGATGGAATCCATGAGTGTTTGTTTTACAAAAGTTGAATACGTCATATTTGCCTCCTTAGTTAAGTGAATAAAACATTTCTTAACTAATTGGCTTTTTTCTGATTTATTGAATCAGAAAAAAGCCACACAAATATGACGTATTGTCAAGTAAAATTTGAGTTACTGGTAGAAAAAAGAGAATTACCCGTTTTGTTAGAGAATTCTCTTAAGTAAATGACATTGCCTGTGAACAGTAACAAAACAATAAAAAAGAAATCGCATAGATACATGAGCTGTGGTATACTGTGTCTATGCGAATTTATAATAGTCTTAGGGCAGCTTAATGCTTATGTAGGATATTATAAGAAAAATGAGATGATAGAGGGAGATAATCCTCCAGTAGGAATACTGCTTTGTACAGATAAAGGTTCTCAGATGGTAGAATATGCCTTATCTGGAATGGATAACCAGTTATTTGTTTCAACGTATATGTTGCATTTGCCTGACAAGAAGAAACTCGAAGAATTTATGTTAAAAGAGATAGAAGAAATGGGAATGTAAAGTTAAGCACTTTGTAATTATGGGTATGAAGTATTTTCTGTTAAATGTGGATAGTTTGGAATTTTAATATGGAAAATGAGATAAATTATTCTGATATTTGAAAGTGATCAGTCAGATGGGAAGTTATTTGACGCTGTCCGTTCGGTAAGATTTAAACAAATCTTCATCTGTTCTTAATACATCACATTATTACCTTTAAAACCACAGATATAAACGATATTATTACAAATACGGTTGGGACTATAATCAGATATTTTATTGCACGCTGGATAACAGGTAGTTAAAAAAAGAGTATTGCTAAATTCAAAAATGAATGACTTTTATGTAATATGCAGTTCTGTCGTAGTTATTATGTTCTTGTTTCAACCTTTTGTTTCATCATTATTATGGGAAATGGCAGTGTAACTTCAAGTTTGGTTAAATATAGAGAGAAATGTTATACCTCGGCTAAAAAGATACAATATTAGATGTTTCATGAGCAGTATTTGAGTTTATTTTAAATTCAGGTATTGCTTTTTTATTTATGCAAAGTTTCACGGGGCCGCTGGTATTTTTTCTCATGTTCATTTATAATTGCTGATAGAGAAAACTGGAAAGAACACCCAATGAATCAGAAAGTAGAGAGTATAAACACATGAAAAAAAGAATTTACAGCATGATATTAATATTAATGACCGGACTTTGTGCCGGATGTGGCAAAGAAGGAGTAAAAAATAATAATACAGAAATAGAAAGCGAATCTTCCCAGGTGGAAGATTCGGTCAGTTTTGAAAACACAGAAGACACAGAAAATACAGAAAGTACAGAAAGTACAGAATACAATGACGTCGTATTAAATGAAGAAACGGATTTTACTTATGACTATTCGGAGGACATCAAAGCGGATGTTGACAATGTGGTATCAGGTTCCGCATCACTGCAGGACGAATTGAAGAATATTGAGAACATCGTAAAGAAATATACGCCGCTGGCGCAGGCAGCCCAGACACAGACAGAAATGAATCTGTCATCCAGATGGTTTTTCGACATATGGGATACGGAATTAAATAACCTTTGGAGCAGATTCAGTGATCTGGCAGATCCGCAGACAAAGGAGAAGATCCTTGCAGAACAGAGAAACTGGATCGCTATGAAGGAAGAAGTGACCTTGCTTGACATTGGATCTTACGAAGAAAACGGCAGTATGTATCCGCTTCTTCAGAATTCTTATCTGGAGGAGATCACGAAGAACAGGGCTTATGTTATTGCAAATGAGCTGGCAAAGATAAAGGGGGAATCCTTTGTTATGCCGGAAAAATCAGCAAAGTACGGTCTGTTTGTGGACAATCAGGGGACTGGCAGCGTATACAGTTCCCTGATCACCAGACAGGGGCTGGAAGGAGAGGATGAAGCGCTTATCTCCATTTACAGAGAGGGAGAAACAAAAGGAACATTTGTTGACAATGGAAACGGGGAGCTGGCTTTCACATCAGATGACGGAAGTGTAAAAGGAACCATCAAAATCAACGGATGGGATGGCGCAGGTTTCAAGGTTACAGAGACATCAGGAGAGGCTGTTTTTTCTGCAGGAGAGGAGGTCAATTTTCCGTTTGCATTTTGACATCATTGTTTGATATGTTGTTTGTAATGATTCAGCGATATAACAGACAAAGAATCATGAAACTCGTAAATCGGCAGTTGCGGAGGTGAATAAAATATATGCTGAATGTGAAAAATGCTGATATGGCAGATTTTGAACAGATTATGAAAATTTATAAATATGCACAGGATTATATGATAAAGTCCGGAAATCCTGCACAATGGGGGCATTTTTATCCGGATGCAGAGCTAATAAAATCTGATATTTGTCAGAATGTATGCAGGGTAATATATGACAAAGATGGGAGACATGGGGTATTTGCATTGTTTAAAGGTGCAGAACCTGCTTATAAGCATATTGAGAATGGAAATTGGCTGAATGAAGATCCTTATCTTACTATTCACAGACTTGCTGGGGATGGTCAGGTGCATGGTTTGTTTCAGTGTGTTTTAAATTATTGTAAAAATATTTCTCAAAATATCAGGGCAGATACCCATGCGGATAATCAAATCATGCAAAAGCTGATGGAAAAGAATGGTTTTATGAAATGCGGTATTATATATGTTAAAAATGGAACACCAAGAATTGCATATCATTGGACTGCTTCATAACTTTCAGTTGTGCGTCCGGCAAAGGGCAATTAACCTGGCAGGTGCAAATTCTCTCTGATACATGATATGACAGTGGAAATTTCCTGAATTGACAAAAGAGTTAGAATAGACTAACATGCAAAATAGAATGACAGAGCAGAAAGGGGCAGGAAATGGAAAGAGAGAAGAAAAAGAGGGCAATGATTGCGGGAATGGTCTCAATGACATACTGGTGCCGTTTATGGTATATTATCTGGTCGCAGATATCGGAATGCCTGTGGTAATTGCTGATGTTTTTGACGGCATTTTTTTTATTACAGGATTCGGGTGTGAAAAATTTGTCAATCAAGAAGTTTAAATGCACTATTTGACTCCAATCCGCAGGATAACATTTTTCAAAAGAAATAATGTGTGATACAATATTTTAAGATTGAATTTTCAGGAGAAAACAGATGTCCCTACAATTTATATTTGGCAATTCGGGCAGCGGAAAATCGGATTTTCTGTATGATTCCGTGCTGAAACAGGCGAAAGAAAATAAAGAGCAGCAGTTTTTAATCATTGTGCCGGAGCAGTTTACCATGCAGACACAGCGGGAACTGGTCGAGAGGCAAAAACAGCATGCAATCATGAACGTGGATGTGCTCAGTTTTGCAAGACTCGCATACCGCGTCTTTGATGATCTTGGAAAACAAAATGTGGTTGTGCTGGAAGAGACCGGAAAAAATCTTGTACTGCGCAAGGTGGCAGAACAGAAAAAAGCAGAACTGAAAGTGCTTGGTGCGAATATGAATAAGATGGGATATGTCGGCGAGGTAAAATCCCTGATCTCAGAGCTGATGCAGTATAATGTCCGTCCGGATGCGCTGGCAGAGTTTTTGGAGAAAGAACCGCTTGGGGAGGGACTGCGCTTAAAAATGCAGGATGTCCTCACGATGTATCAGGGATTTACGGAGTATTTAAAGGGCAGATATATCACGGCAGAGGAAGTGTTAGAGCTTCTTTATGATGTGGCAGAAGAGTCCGAACTGCTTCGTAATAGTGTGATCGTGTTGGACGAGTTTACCGGATTTACACCGATCCAGAACCGTCTGATGGAAAAACTGCTCGTGCTGGCAAAGAAGGTCAGCGTGTCTGTCACGATGGATGTCAGGGAAGATTTTTACCAGTGCAGGGGTGTACATGAACTTTTTGCCATGAGTAAAAAAACGGTGGCGTCGCTACTGAAAGTGGCAGAACTGTGCAAAGTTCCGGTGGAGGAGCCGTTGGTACTGCCGACCGGAAAACAGAGGCGCTATGCCAATGCTGCCGACCTTTATTTTATGGAGCAGAATCTCTTTCGTCCGGGAGCGGGAAGCTACAGATACAAAGCACCGGAACAATCTATGCAGCATATCCGCATCACGTCCCTGAAAAATCCGAGGGAAGAATTAAAATTTGCTGCCCGCGAGATCGTGCGCCTGACGAGGGAGAATGGTTACCGTTACCGGGATATCGCAGTCGTGACAGGGGATGTGCAGCAGTATGGCAATTATGTGCCGGAGATCTTTGAGCAGTACCATATCCCGTACTTTATTGATCAGACGAAAAATATTTTGTTCCACCCGTTTATCGAGTGTATCCGGGCGATCTTAGAGATGATCGAATATGATTTTTCTTATGAAAGTGTGTTCCGGTTTTTGCGGTGCGGGCTTGCATCGAGAGTCGTGACCGAGGCAAAAAATTCCGACAAGGAGCCAGATCCGGCTGCAACGGAAGATTTGACGCAGCAGCCGGAAACAGGATCCCATGGACTTACAGAACAGGAGATCGACCGCCTGGAAAATTATGTCCTCGCACGGGGCATCCGCGGTGCATCCCGCTGGAGCAGACCGTGGACGTTTGTAATGCCGGATGGGACATTGGAGGATATGGCACGGTTAAATGAGATCCGTGAGGCGGTTTATGAGAATTTTAAGCCGCTGCTTGAGGCATTCCGTGGAAAAGACAATACGGTCAGCACACAGACCTATGAGTTATACAGTCTGATCAGACGGCTTGACATGGAGCAGTTATTAAAGGAGCGTGGAAACTTTTTCGAGGCGCATGGCAATCAGGCGCGGGCAAAGGAATATGACCAGATCTATAAAATCGTGATGGATCTGCTCGACAAAGTGACGTCTCTGCTGGGCGATGAGACGATGACGATCCGGGAATACAGTGATATCTTAGATGCCGGATTTGAGGCGGCAAAAGTCGGTATTATCCCGCCGGGCAACGACACGGTGACAGTCGGGGATATCGAGAGAACCCGTCTGAACCATGTAAAAATCTTATTTTTTGTCGGTGTCAACGACGGAGTTGTGCCGAAAGCAGGGAATCAGGGTGGCATTATTTCCCAGTTTGAGCGTGAAAAGATGGCAGAATATCACCTGGAACTGGCGCCGGGCGCAAGGGAAAAAGTATTTATCCAGAAGTTTTACCTGTATTTAAATATGACAAAACCGTCCGAGCGGCTGTATGTGACATTCTGCCGCGTCAACTCCGATGGAAAAGCACTGCGGCGTTCGTATCTGATCGGGACACTCTTAAAACTGTTCCCACAGCTTGCGGTGGAAGAACCGTCCGAGGAGGAGACATTAGAAGGTGCACTGACTGCGGAAAGTGCCCTGCCGTTTCTGATGGAAGGGCTGACAAAACCGGTGGAGGATGAAGAGGCATGGACTGCACTTTTGGCATGGTACCTGTCGGATGAGGGTGAACGGGAAAAAGTAATGCAGCTTTTTGATGCGGCGTTTGGCGCCCATAAAGATGATGCGATCAGCAAGGCAGTCACGAAAGCTTTATATGGGAATACCTTAGAAAACAGCGTGACAAGGCTCGAACAGTTTGCTGCCTGTGCGTTTGCTCATTATTTAAGTTATGGACTGCGGCTTAAAGAACGGGAACTGCAGCAGTTTGCGAGTGTGGATATGGGAAATATTTATCATGATGTGTTAGAGCGTTTTGCAAAGGGCATAGAGCTGTCGGATTATACCTGGTTTGATATCCCGGAGAAAGCGCAGGAAGCCCTGCTTTCCCAGAGCATGGAAGATGCGATCGCAGGCAGCGGGATCGGGGACGTATTCGAGGACGCAAGAAACAGTTACCTGTTAAAGCGGATGGAGGCAACGGCAAAACGGACGATCTGGGCACTGATGTTACAGGTGCGGAAAGGAAAGTTTGTGCCGAGCGGTTTTGAGGTGTCATTTTCGCGCGCCGAGCGGCTGGATGCGGTGCAGTTTCAACTGGGTGAAGATGAAAAAATGCGTCTGCGCGGCAGGATCGACCGCGTTGATACTTACGAGACAGACGATAAGGTCTATGTAAAAATCATTGATTATAAATCGGGCAACACCACTTTTTCACTTTTAAATTTTTATTATGGACTGCAGCTCCAGCTTGTCGTCTACATGAATGCGGCACTGGAACTCACAAAGAAAAAATATAAGGGAAAAGATACGGAACCTGCAGGTATTTTTTATTATCACATCACAGATCCGATGGTGGATGCGGATGGTCAAGAGTCCGAGGAGGAGATCAGACGGAGTATTCTAGAACAGCTTAAAGTGGCAGGTCTGGTCAATGAAGATCCGGAAATCTATGGTGCGATGGATACTGATTTTTCAGGCACATCGACAGTGATCCCGGTAGCCTTAAAAGCGGACGGCTCCTTAAAGGCGACCTCTAAGACGGCGAGCACCTATGAGTTTGGACTGATGTCCGATTATGTGCGAAAGAAGATTGAGCATGTGGGAAAAGAGATCTTTGCCGGAAATGTGGCGGTAAAACCTTACCTGTTAGGAGACAGGAGCGGCTGCGATTACTGTCCATATCACACGATCTGCGGATTTGATGTACGCATGCCGGGATTTTCCTATCAGCAGTTTGAAAAATTTGACAGCAGTGAGGAGATCCTTGCACATATCCGGGAAGAGATTGGAGAGCCGGGAAAAAATCCGGACGGTGAATAAATGTGATATGACAGGTGCAAAAATAAAAAGTCAGAAACGGAGCAAAACATGGGAATGACATGGACAGATGACCAGCGAAAGGTCATCGAACTCAGAGACAGAAATATATTAGTTTCCGCGGCAGCAGGTTCCGGTAAGACTGCGGTGCTCGTGGAACGTATCATAAAGATCATTACGGACAAAGAGCACCCGGTGGACATTGACCGTCTTTTGATCGTGACATTTACCAATGCGGCTGCGGCAGAGATGCGTGAACGAATCGGAAATGCACTGGAGAATGCCTTAAAAGAACAGCCGGACGACGAACATTTACAGCGTCAGCTTTCTCTTTTACACAATGCCCAGATCACGACGATCGACAGTTTTTGTCTGTATGTGATCCGTAATCATTTTCATGAGATCGATCTCGAACCGAATTTCAGAATCGGGGATGAGGGCGAGTTGAAACTGTTAAAAGAGGACGTGCTCGCAAAGGTGCTGTTGAAAAATTATGAGGAGAGTGCGCCGGAATTTTTAGCATTTGTGGACGGATATGCATCCGGCAGAAATGATGCGGCGCTCTCCGGCATGATCTTACAGCTCTATGAGTTTTCAAGGAGTTATCCATGGCCAAAGAAATGGCTGCCTGCGGCGGCAGAAAGCTATGGCATAGAGGATGAGGCATCTTTGGAAAGCGCAGCTTTCATGCAGTCGCTTCTTCAGAACTTAAAACGGGTGTCAGAGGATCTTGTGGCACTTTCCGGGCGGGCATACAAACTGACGCAGGACGATGACGGGCCGGATATGTATGCGAAAGCATTAGAGGGCGACCTGAAAAAATATAAGGAGATCGCTGCGAGTGAAAGTTTTGCGGATTTTTATCAGAATTACCGCAATTTATCCTATGACAGGCTTGCTTCCTCCCGTGGATTTGACGGAAACGAAGAAAAATTAGAGCTGGTCAAAAAACTGCGAGAGATGGGAAAGGATGCGGTCAAAAAAATAAACCGCCAGTATTTTTTCACATCACCGGAGATCATGGCGGAGCAGATGAAAAAGACGGCGCCGATGGCGGCAGAGTTAGTGCGTCTGACATTGGAATTTGACGAGGCGTTTACGGCGGAAAAACGGCGGAAAAATCTGGTGGATTTCCATGACCTTGAGCACTTTGCGTTAAATATCTTTGTCGATGAGGAGACCGGCAAAGTCAAAAAGACTGCCGAGGAGTTCCGGGATAATTTCAAAGAGATCATGATCGACGAGTATCAGGACAGCAATGAGGTGCAGGAGACAATCTTACGTGCAATTTCACGGGAGGAGCGCGGTGAATACAACCTTTTTATGGTCGGGGATGTCAAACAAAGTATCTACCGTTTCCGTCTGGCAAGACCGGAACTATTCATGGAAAAATACGATACTTACAGCCTGACGGATGCAAAAATGCAGCGCATTGACCTGCATAAAAATTTCCGAAGCAGAAATGAAGTACTCGATTTTTCCAACGATATTTTTTACCGTATCATGAAGCGCAATCTTGGAAATGTGGAATATGATGCGGATGCAGCACTTTATCCGGGAGCTTCTTATCAGGAAGAAACGGACATGTTCACACCGGAAATTTTACTGGTGGACGGGGATGATGAACTGTTGGATGATGCTGCAGCGGATGATAAGAAACTGTTAGAAGCACGGATGATTGCAAAAAGGATCAAAGAGCTTATGGGAACGCAGAAGGTGACCGACAAGGCAACCGGGGAACTGCGCCCGGTGCAGTATTCGGATATGGTCATTCTGCTGCGAAGCCTGAGCGGATATGCAGACCGTTTTGCTATTGTGTTAAATGATGCAGGAATCCCGGCACATACTGTTTCGGCGACAGGATATTTCAGTACGGTGGAGGTGCAGACCGTGCTCTCCATGCTTCGTATTTTGGATAATCCGAGACAGGATATCCCGCTGACAGCGGTGCTTCGTTCACCAATCGCAGGACTTTCGGATGAGGAACTTGCAAAATTGCGTTTAAAAGACAAGGATGTCAGATTTTACGAGTGTGTTTTGGAGGAATGTGAGCGTCTGAAACAGGAAACGGAGGAAAATCCGGGACAGGGCAGGGATGATTCCGAAGAAAAGTTATACCGGTTTTATGTTACCTACGAAAAACTGCGGCAGCTTGTGCCGGATACACCGATCCATGAGCTGATCGAACTGCTGTTAAAGGAGACCGGTTACGGCGATTATGCCGCAGCAATGCCAGCCGGAGACAGGCGTCATGCAAACCTTTTAATGCTGGTGGAGAAGGCGATCGCCTATGAAAATACCAGTTACAAGGGACTGTTTCATTTTGTGCGCTATATTGATGAACTGCAGAAATACGATGTGGATTTCGGCGAGGCAGATCTGATCGGGGAAAACGAAAATGTCGTGCGCATTATGAGTATCCATAAGAGTAAAGGACTGGAATTTCCGGTCGTATTTGCCGCCGGGATGGGAAAAAACTTTAACCGCCAGGATACAAGAAGCCGTCTGGTATTACACCCGGAACTTGGCATCGGTCTTGACTATATGGACGGAAAACAGCGTGTAAAATCCGTGACGATCGCAAAACGTGCTATCGCAAAGCAAATCGATATGGAAAATCTTGGCGAGGAACTGCGTGTCCTTTATGTGGCATTAACGAGAGCGAAAGAAAAGCTGATCTTAACCGGAAGTCTGAAAAAGGCAGAGGAGACACTTTCCTATATAAAAGCATTTCCAGAGGAACTGTTATCTTATCTGGGACGCGAGAGTGCAGCCGGTTATTTGGACTGGATTCTGCCTGCGGCTGCATCCTATCAGGATAAATATCAGATACGTCTGATGCGGGCGGCAGAACTGGTGCAGGAAGAATTGGAAACACAGATCAAAGATGACTGGAACCGTTCAGCCTGCATGGAAAAAGCTGCGCAGGCAGATGAAAAAAAAGTGCAGCAGTTCTCGGAGCGTTTTCACAGACGGTATGCATATGAAAATGATGTGCAGAGAAAAAATAAGTATTCCGTGTCGGAGTTAAAACATCGTGCCATGCGGGAGGCGTTTGAAAAAGAGGAGGAGGCAGTTCCTGTTTTTCAATCCGAGGAGGTTGTGCCGTATGTGCCTGCATTTGCAAGAGAAATAGAGCAGCAAAGTGAGGATGCCAGCCCTGGAGCACTTCGCGGAACGGCAATGCACCGCATCATGGAGTGCTACCAGTTTTCTTCCGGTGTGTCCGCAAAAGAGCAGGTCGCCGGGATGCTGGAGAAAGAACAGATCACACCGGAGATGCATGGACTGATTCGCATACCGCAGGTTGAATATTTTGTAAATGCAGATATTGGAAAACGGATGGGAGCAGCTGAAAAAGACGGAAAATTGTACCGTGAGAAACCATTTGTCATGGGATTTACGGATGAACAGTTAGACGAGTTTGGTTTTGCTGAAAACACGGAACAGGCGGAAAAGGTAAAAAGCATGGGGCGTGTAGGAAATATAGGAGAAACGGAATATACAGGGAAAGAGCTGACACTGATCCAGGGAATCATCGATGTATTCTGGATTGAAAAGGACGGTATTGTCCTTCTTGATTATAAAACAGACCGTGTGGATACGGAAAAGGAATTGTCCGAGCGTTATGCGGCACAGTTAAAACTTTACGAGGAAGCGCTAAACCGAGTCTATGAAAATGAGAAAGATGCAGCCGGAAATCCGCTGAAAGTAAAGGAAAAACTGTTGTATTCCTTCCGGCTTGGGAAAGTGATCCCGGTATAGAAAATTTAAAAACATTGTACAAAAGCCAGTCTGATTGGAGTTTTGTGCAAAGTTAAGAAGCAGATAAGCATGCAGCAGAAAGGAAATTTGACCATGTCACAGATTATTTTAGCATCCGCGTCCCCAAGACGCCGTGAACTTTTAGAGCAGATCGGTCTTAACTTTGAGGTCTGTCCGGCAAAGGGGGAGGAGATCATCATAAAAAAAGAGCCAAAAGAGGTTGTCATGGAACTTGCAGCACAGAAGGCGAGAGAAGTCGCATCCATGTTAAAAACATATGGAGATGAGCATCGGACGCTGATGACACCGCAGGATACTTTAGTCATCGGTGCAGACACCATTGTTGCCGCGGGCAGCGAAATCTTAGGAAAACCAAAAGATGAGGAAGATGCCTTCCGCATGATCTCTTTATTGTCAGGGAAAAGCCATTCGGTGTACACGGGGGTTGCTTTTGTGTTTATCGACCGGACCGGCAGGGCAGGGGAACATATCTTTTATGAAAAGACTGACGTTTTTGTCAGACAGTTAAAGAAAAGTGAAATTTTGCGTTATATTGCGACAGGAGAACCGTCGGACAAAGCCGGTGCATACGGAATCCAGGGAAAATTTGCAATTTATATTGACAAAATCGACGGTGACTATAATAATGTGGTAGGACTTCCGGTTGCAGCGATTTACAGAGAGCTTGACCGGCTTGGAATTGACCCATATACATGGTAGATAAGCGGGAAAATACAGTGTGAAAAATGAGATTTTTACACTGCACAGAATGGAGGATTATTATGTACGATGAAGCGGTAGTACAGTATTTTTTGGAACATCAGATGCAGCTTTTTAAAGAAAATGTTGCAGAATCGCCGGAGGAGGCCGAAGAATTTTTAGAGGACTGCATGGCAGTTGTCTGCAAAAATATCAAAGAAGTCCGTGCTTATTTTGAAGATGAGGGCGCAGATATTGCCGGAATGAGCAATGCGGATTTAGCAGAGGCAGAGGAAGTTTTTGCAATCCCGGACGGCAGATATCTGATCGTGGAAGCGTAGGAATGACGTTTTTATGGAATACGCTATGCCAAAATACAGATGCGTGTGAGAAATCGGTAAACAGGACAAATAGACAGGTAAGAGGAAAAAAGAATGAAACAATATGATGTGATTATTATTGGAGCCGGTCCATCTGGTATCTTTTGTGCATATGAACTGATCCATGCAAAGAAGAATCTGAAAATTTTAATGATCGAGAAGGGCAGACGAATCGAAAAGAGAGAATGTCCGAAACGTAAGACAAAAGTCTGCGTTGGATGTAAACCTTGTTCCATCACGACCGGATTTGCCGGAGCGGGAGCTTTTTCTGACGGTAAACTGTCACTTTCACCGGATGTCGGAGGAAATCTGCCGGAAATTTTAGGCTATGATAAAACCGTGGAATTATTAAAAGAATCCGATGATATTTATTTAAAATTCGGTGCAGATACAAAAGTTTACGGAGTGGATAAAGAAAAAGAGATCCGTGAGATCCGCAGAAAAGCGATCAATGCAAACTTAAAACTGATCGAATGTCCGATCCGCCACCTTGGAACAGAGGAAGGCTACAAAATCTATTCCAGACTTCAGGAGCATCTGTTAGAGCAGGGCGTTGAGATGGAATTTAACACCATGGTCAAAGATATCATCATTGAGGATAACAAGGTCAAAGGGATCATTACCGAAAAAGATGAGGAATATCTTGCAGCAGAGGTTATTTCTGCAGTTGGACGAGAGGGTGCTGACTGGTTTTCACATATCTGCGGACAGCATGATATTGAAACAAAGGTAGGTACCGTAGACATTGGTGTACGTGTGGAGGTGCGTGATGAGGTCATGGAATTTTTAAATCAGAACCTCTATGAGGCAAAACTGGTTTACCATACCCCGACATTTGATGATAAGGTGCGTACCTTCTGTACCAACCCGTCCGGTGAGGTCGCAACAGAATACTACGATAACGGACTTGCGGTGGTAAACGGTCACGCATACAAGTCGAAAGATTTAAAGACCAACAATACCAACTTTGCAATTTTGGTTTCCAAAAACTTTACCAAACCATTTAAGACACCGATCGAGTACGGTAAACAGATCGCACAGCTTTCCAACATGCTCTGCGACGGAAAGATCTTAGTACAGACATTCGGTGATTTCAAGAGAGGAAGAAGAACAACGGAGGAACGCCTCTGCAGGAATAACCTGATCCCGACTTTAAAGGATGCTGTGCCGGGTGATCTTTCCTTAGTATTCCCGCACCGTATCATGGTCGATATTGAGGAAATGATTATGGCACTCGATAAGGTAACACCGGGTATTGCCAGCGACGAGACACTGCTTTACGGTGTGGAAGTAAAATTCTATTCCAACAAGGTAGTGGTCAACTCTGATTTTGAAACCAGCGTAAAAGGACTGCGTGCGATCGGAGACGGAGCATCTGTGACGAGAGGATTGCAGCAGGCATCTGCAAACGGAATTTCCGTTGCAAGAAGTATCTTAAAATCAATGGAACAATAGGACTTTCTATCAGATTGGGTAAATTAGGATGAAGAGAAAATTTACAAGGGTAGCAGCTGTGCTGTGTGGCATGTCGCTGTTATTGACCGGATGCCGGATCGGAAATAAAAATATTGTGGTTTCGAATATATTAAATGACCGTCAGGTATTCAAGATCGAGGGAACCGTCTGCAGTTTGAAAGAGGCGCGGGTTTATCTGACGAATTATCAGAATATCTACGGGACGGCATATGGTGTGGATCTCTGGAAACATGATTTCGGGGATGATTCATTGGTAAAATATATCAAAGCGGTCACAATGGAAGAATTAACCCAGGTGGTCAGCATGGATCTGCTTGCACAGTCAAGGGAAGTTGCACTTTCAGAGGATGAGCTTTCTGCAATATCAGAGGCGGCGGCAGAGTATTATGCATCACTTTCAAAAGAAGAAAATACTTATCTTGAAGTGACGGAGAGCGATATCAGCGAATATTATCAGCATTACGCATTAGCACAGAAACTTTATAATTCGCTGACAAACAGTGTAAATGAGGAAGTCAGTGACGATGAGGCGCGTGTGATCGAGATCATGCAGATATTTGTCGCAGACAGTACAAAGGCAAGTGATGTGGCAGCAAAGTTAGAGCGTGGAGATGATTTTGCATCTGTGGCAAATAACTATAATGAACTTTCTTCCATACAGACTACGGTGGCCAGGGATGAACTGCCCAAAGAGGTCGAGGAGGTTGCGTTTAATCTTGATAATGGACAGACGTCGCCTATGATCCAGGCAGGCAAAGGGTTTTATTTTATTAAATGCCTGAATAAATATAATGAGGAACTGACAGAGGCAAACAAGTCCAATATCGTGGAAAAAAGAGAAAAAGAGGCATTTGATGATGTCTATAATCAGTTTGTGGCGGGACTGAATTCCAGTATCAACAAAGATATGTGGGATGAACTCACATTAGATACCACAGATGGTATACAGACGGACAGTTTTTTTGAGATTTTTGAAAAACATTGTGGGGAAATATAAGGGAAAAGAGGATGAAATATGACAAAAGATATGACGAATGGTTCTCCGATGAAGCTGATTTTAGGTTTCTCCATTCCACTTTTGTTTGGATATCTGTTTCAGCAGTTTTATAATCTGGTGGATACACTCATTGTCGGAAGATTTCTCGGTGTGGATGCACTTGCAGCGGTAGGTTCCACCGGATCTTTAAACTTTTTGATCATCGGATTCTGTATGGGTGTCTGCAACGGTTTTGCAATTCCACTGGCACATAAATTTGGTGCCGGGGATTACCGTGGACTGCGTGCATTTATGGTAAATGCCATTTATTTATCTGCAATTTTTGCAGTGGTCATGACGGCAGTCACAGTAGTATTCTGCCGCCCGATCTTAGAACTGATGCGCACGCCGGACAACATTATCGACGGGGCGTATCTGTATATCGTGATCATTTTTGCAGGAATACCGGCAACATATTTGTATAATCTTATTTCGGCCATCATCCGTTCGATGGGAGACAGCAAGACCCCCGTCGTGTTTTTGGTAATCTCATCTGTGATGAATATTGCGTTAGACCTTGTATTTATCATAAATCTTCATCTGGGTGTAGCTGGCGCATCACTTGCAACGGTGATCTCTCAGGCAGTGTCCGGAATCGGATGCCTGATCTACAGCTGGAAAAAATTTGAAATCCTGCATCCGGATGCAGAGGAACGCCGATGGAACAGTTCTTATATGAAAACACTCTGTGGCATGGGTGTGCCGATGGGACTGCAGTATTCCATCACGGCAATTGGAAGCGTTATTTTACAGAGTGCAGTCAATACGCTCGGTTCAAACGCAGTTGCATCCATGACCGCTGGAAGCAAGATAGGAATGTTTTTCTGCTGCCCGTTTGATGCGATGGGATCGACGATGGCAACTTATGGCGGACAGAATGTCGGTGCAAAGAAAATGGATCGTATTTCGAAGGGATTAAAGGCATGTTCCATGCTTGGAATCGGATATGCGATCCTTGCATTTGTTATTCTTGCGCTGACCGGAAGAAATCTTGCACTGTTCTTCGTGGAACGCGCTGAGGTGGAAGTCATCGGGAATGTATACCTGTTTTTATTGATCAACAGTGCATTTTACATTCCACTCGCATTTGTCAATATCGTCCGTTTCCTGATCCAGGGTATGGGATACAGCAAGTTTGCAATCTTAGCAGGTGTCTGTGAGATGGCGGCGAGAACGCTCGTCGGATTTGCATTAGTGCCGCTGTTTGGTTTTCCGGCAGCATGTTTTGCAAGCCCGGTCGCATGGATCTTCGCGGACGCATTTTTGTTCCCGGCGTACCGGCATGTGTACCGGAAGACGGAAAAGATGCTGAACATGAGCATACAATAGTGGTTTTGCCGGAACAAAACGTGAGTACCATATAGATAATAACAGAAAGTAAAGAGGAAAAATATGAGTATATTAAATGTTGAACATCTGACCCATGGCTTTGGCGACCGTGCAATTTTTGAGGATGTTTCATTCCGCCTGCTTGCGGGGGAACATATCGGATTAGTTGGAGCCAATGGCGAGGGAAAGTCCACATTTATGAACATTGTGACCGGAAAACTGATGCCGGATGAGGGAAAAGTTGAGTGGGCGAAAAATGTGCGGACCGGATATCTGGATCAGAATTCCACCCTGCAGAAGGGGATGACAATCGAGAGCGTCCTAAAGTCGGCGTTTGCGTGGCTGTTTAAGCAGGAAGAACGCATGAATGAGATCTGCGATCAGTTAGGCAGTGCCGATCCGGATCAGATGGATGCCATGATGGAAGAACTTGGTGTGATCCAGGATATGCTGACGATGCATGATTTCTATGTTATCGACAGCAAAGTGGAGGAGGTTGCGCGAGCACTTGGATTATTGGAACTGGGACTTGACCATGATGTTTCAGATTTAAGCGGTGGACAGCGTATGAAGGTGCTGCTTGCAAAGCTTCTTTTAGAGAAACCGGACATTCTTCTTTTGGATGAGCCGACAAACTATTTAGATGCAGAGCACATTGCATGGCTGACGCGTTATCTGCAGGAGTACGAGAATGCGTTTATCCTGATCTCACACGATATCCCGTTTTTAAATGATGTGGTAAATATCATTTATCATATGGAAAATCAGAGACTTGACCGCTATGTAGGAAATTACGATAAGTTCCAGGAAGTTTATGCAGTGAAAAAATCACAGCTTGAGGCTGCATACCGCAAACAGCAGCAGGAGATCAGTGAGTTAAAAGATTTTGTGGCGCGCAACAAGGCCCGCGTTGCTACGAGAAATATGGCGATGTCCCGTCAGAAAAAACTTGATAAAATGGATGTGATCGAGCTTGCCGCAGAGCGTCCAAAGCCGGAGTTTGATTTCAAACTCGGAAGGACACCGGGAAAATATATCTTTGAGACCAAAGATCTTGTCATCGGGTACGATGAACCGTTATCAAAGCCGCTTAATATTTCTATGGAACGCGGTCAGAAGATCGCCTTAGTCGGTGCAAACGGTATCGGAAAGACGACTTTACTGCGCAGTATTTTAGGACTGGTTCCGGCTTTATCAGGGGAAGTCACTCTGGGGGAAAATTTAGAGATCGGTTATTTTGAGCAGGAGATCAAAGGGGAAAATAAAAATACCTGTATCGAAGAAATCTGGGAAGAATTTCCGGCTTTTTCCCAGTACGAAGTGCGTTCAGCACTTGCAAAATGCGGTCTGACCACAAAGCATATCGAAAGCCAGGTGCGTGTACTTAGCGGTGGTGAGCAGGCGAAAGTACGTCTGTGCAAACTGATGAACCGCACGACTAACATCCTGCTTCTGGACGAGCCGACGAACCATCTGGATGTGGATGCAAAAGACGAATTAAAGCGTGCTCTAAACGAATACCGCGGAGCAGTACTTTTGATCTGTCATGAGCCGGATTTCTATCAGGATGTGGTGAACGCCGTGTGGGACTGCTCAAAGTGGACGACGAAGATTTTATAAAAAATGTGGGGCTGGATTTCAAAAGGTAAAAATACCCTTTGAAAAAACAGCCCTATATTTATTCATAAGCTAGGAGAGAGAAATGAAGCCGGATTATTATGAAGATTTTACCTGTATAGCAGACCGGTGCAGTTTTACATGCTGCAGGGAATGGAAGATCGGGGTGGATGAGGACACTTTTGTAAAGTGGAAACACACTCTGACGCCGGACGGGATGTATGATACAGATAGAGGACAGCAGGAAAAAAAAGAAAAGCTGAGTGGGTATGTAAGAAAGAAGGATGGCAGCAGAGTCATCGGATTAAATAAAGAGAAAAATTGTCCATTTCTGAATGGCAAAAAATTGTGCAGATTGGTTCTTACTTATGGGGATGAGATACTTTCACAGACCTGTCAGCTTTTTCCAAGAGAGATCCATACCTTTAACGAAGATGTCACAGAATACGCCCTGATGCCGTCTTGTCCGGCGGTCATTGATCTGTTGCGGAAAAGAGAACATATTTCATTTTCCGGAGAGATGGATACATCTGCTTATCGGGAACTTGCGCCGCTTGTGAACTTGCGCGCATTTTTAATGAAGCTGATGGAGGATGGAGCGCATACGCCGGAGCATAATCTGATGAAGATTTTTTATGTGCTGCTTGATCTATATGAGCGTGTGGAAGATGAGCAGGCAAAAGATGGGTGTATGGAAAATAAGCAGGTAAAAGATGCGGCAGAAGATGCGTTGGGACTGGATTTGACAGACATGGCAAAAATGTATCCGGGTGGATTCCTTTTAGAACTTTCAGAAACGATTGATGGAATTGAACAGACACTGCAGTATTCCATTGAGGAGCGCAACGAACTGTTTTTGGACCTTGCAGAGAATTATCGCAGGGAAGGATTGTATGAAAAATACTTAGAGCCTGTGGCACAGCTTGCAGAACAGTTATCCGAACAGGGAATCGATGAGGAAGTTGTAAAAGAATGGCAGGAGTTTGAAGTACAGTTTTTGAAATACCAGCCGTTGATGCGGCGGTTCCTTTTGACAGAGTTGTATGCAGATTCTTTAAAACCGGAAGGAAATTTAGAGGAGATGGTCGTGCAGGTGCAGTGGATCGCAATGGAATATGCCACAATAAGGCATGCTGTTTTTCTGCACTGGCTGTTAAGTCAGGGGGAGGGGAGCTTCTGCGAAGAAGGAATTTCAACTTCCTGCCGAAGAGGAATTTCCTACGAAGATGTGCGTGATTATATGGTTGTGGTCTCCCGCATGACGGGATATGAGGAAGATGATATTTACGAATATTTGGAAAACAGTTTTGAACATATCATCTGGGACTGGGGATATTTTGCGTTGATTTGTGGTTGACATATTCTGTTGAATGTATTATTGTATTAACTAGATAATACACAAAGGAGGCAAAAGTTATGAAAAAGGAACATCGAAACAAAATGATCGCTCCGATTATCATTGCAGCAGTTCTGATCGTGTATTATGTTGCAATTGCTGCGGTATTTATGCTGATCCCGGATCTGACTGTCATCATGAAATTATTGATGGTAATTATTCCGCTGGCACTGGCAGGAGTAGCATTTGCAGTAACCGTAGAACGTGTGCAGGAGATAAGGAGTGGAGAAGAAGATGATCTTAGTAAATACTGATTATATCAGCGGCAAAAATTTAGAAATGCTTGGTCTGGTAAAGGGAAGCACGATCCAGAGCAAAAATATTGGAAAAGATATTACACAGAGTTTCAAAACATTAGTTGGCGGAGAGTTAAAGGCATACAATGAAATGATGAATGAGGCTAGAGCACTTGCAACAAAGCGCATGGTGGAAGAGGCAGAGAGCTTAGGTGCTGATGCGGTTGTAAATATCCGTTATGCATCTTCTGCAGTTATGCAGGGGGCAGCAGAAGTCATTGCATATGGTACGGCTGTAAAATTTACAAACTAGCAGAAATTTCTTGACTTATAGTGCACTTCAAGTTGTAGAATTTATAAGTACTTCCGATGGGGAAGCAGATGATAGAATCCGTCAACGGAAAGGAGCAATACAATTATGAAGACTATAAGTAGAGAAGAATTTGAAAAACAGAACGTATTTGGAACGGGTGCGGAGAATACAGGATTTGCACAGTATTTTTATTGGTAATTCTTATCTGAATCCACTGACAGATCCGAAGAACTGTGCTGTATTTATGGCAAATGTGACATTTGAACCGGGATGCCGTAATAACTGGCACATTCACCACGCAGCAAAAGGCGGTGGACAGCTTTTGATCTGCACAGCAGGAGAGGGATGGTATCAGGAAGAAGGAAAAGAGGCATTTGAAAAATGATTTTCATTTTTCAAATGCCTCTTTTGAAATCACAGATTACTTATAAGGTGTAAAAGATATGGCTGCTATAGAGGTTAACGGTGATCTCCCATATAAAACAGTGCAACGGTACCCGGACCGGAATGTGCACCAATCGTAGCACCGATATAATCAATCATGAAATTTTCATATCCAAAACGTTCTTTGATCAGATCAGCAACAAACTGTGCATCTTCCGGGCAGTCACCATGACTGATAAAGATAATATCATTTTTATCTTTCCAGTCACCGAGTTGTTTTTCCATGCAGTCGACCAGTCCGATCAGTGATTTCTTGCGGCCGCGCACTTTGCTTAACATGACAAGATGTCCCTCATCATCGACATGAAGTACCGGTTTTAAATTGATCATCGTACCTACAATTGCAGCTGTCTTAGAGAGACGTCCGCCGCGATGCAGATGAAAAAGATCGTCCACGGTAAAATTATGTACGAGATGATATTTGTTTTCTTCTAACCAGGCAGCAATTTCATCCAGATTTTTTCCAGCTTCCTTTAACTGAACTGCTTTATAGACTAAGAGCCCCTGACCTAATGTTGCGGAAAGTGAATCCACAACTACAATCCGGCGGTCTGGATATTTTTCACATACGTCTGCTACGGCGATCCTGCAGCTGTTAAAACTTCCGCTGAGACCGGAAGAAAATGCGATATGGAGAATATCCACATCATTTTCTTTCAGAATCGATTCATACAAAGTAGCAGCTTCTTCGGGATTCGCCTGTGAGGTGGTCGGTAATGATCCGGCACGCATTTTATCATAAAACTCTTTGACCGGCATTGGATTTTCCCAGGTGTAGGATGTGCCTTCTAAGGTGTAAGGAAGGGACATCATGTATAAGTGATGTTTTTCAACATATTCTCTTGGTAAATCAGTGGTTGTATCAGTTACAATTACAAACTCTTTCATGAACTCCTCCAGATCATATTGTAAATATTTTTGGATAGCGTCAGTCAGATATTATCCAATGTTCATGCACAATTATAAATGATACATGGCTAAAAGAAAAGAAAAAAATAAAATAAGGTCTTTACAAATATAATAAAATGAAGTAATATATGACTATCTTTTTATCGGGTTTGCGTGAAGCATCTTAGATCGTTCTATATATTGAGGAGATTGGAGCGGTTTTGAAACAGGATGAACAGATCAGCAGACATTTTTACGGTTGTATGACAGACCGTATCGCTGGAAATCAGACAGGGATTTCCATCTTATTAGAATCAACTATTATCAATTTATTTCACAGAACAATTTTTATTGCCAAAGGCTGTTTCAGAGGGATATCCCGCCTTTTTTGTAATGGGAAAAAGGAGCGGACATGTCTGTAAAAATAGCATTCTGGGGTATGGAAGAGTCCTGCCATATAACAGAAAATATGATTGTGATGTCATGGCTTCTGGCAAAAATCAGACCGGCACATAGTATTTTTGTGCATAGGGAGAATGGCTGGCAGTGTATTTTTTCCGGTGGAAAAGACAGAATTTTATTTGCAGATTGTGGATGTGGCAGAGACAAAAAAACACAAAACAGTTTAAAAAATGCAGATGTTATTGTCGCAGGGATCCATACCTATCCGAGTGAATGGCAGGAGATCATACACAATTTTACAGTCAGACACAAAAAGGTTCTTTATCTGGTCGAAGGCTATGCATTGCATGCAAGCCGGTTAAAGACGGATATGATGGACAGGTATCGTATTGCGCCGGAACAGATAGGCTATATCCCGCAAAACGGGGAATTGGAGTGGGTGTCAGCGCAGGGAAAAATTGATAATTTTATGAAGTCATGGAGACAGAAATCGAGAACAGAACGTAATGAAAACTTTTTCGAAGAAATGGAACATAATCTGTTTCTTCTCATGAAACAAATGGAAAAAAATGAAAATGGAGGATATCAATTATGGAACAGGTAATGAAACATTATGGAAATGCAATTCTTGCGGTAATCGTATTATTGGCATTAGGTGCGATTATTGTGGCGGCATTGTCGTCGGACGGATATGTTGCAATGGAATTTAAGAATACACTTACCGGTTTTTTTGACAATATGAATGCGCTTCGTCCTTAGGAAGAGGCAAAGAAAATGGAGAAGGAGATAGAATCTGGAAAAGATGAGTGAAAAGATTATTTTTGAACCCACACCGGAACAGTTCGGGATATTCTGGAAATATTTAAGCAGACCGGAGGTGACGGATGTAGACTATAACGGGCAAAAATTATGGATCACAGATCTGAAAGAGGGGAGGTACTGTGCAAATGAGGAGATACCGGAATATTTTATCAGTACATTTACACACAATATCTCAAATTGTATCAATAAACAATTTAATAATGCAAACAAAATACTGGAAGCGGATACAAAAGAACTGAGAATCAGTATTATTCATGAGTCGGCGGCGATATCGGGGATCAGCATCTGTATCCGTAAATCCCCGTGTTTTGTAAGAAATACCTTAGAGAATCTGCTGGATCAGAAGTACTGTGAGAAAGAAGTGCTGCATCTGCTGTTAAATTGTGTGCAGGCGAAGATGAATCTTGTTTTTGGAGGGGAGCCGGGGGCAGGCAAGACAGAATGTGCAAAATTTTTTATGCAGTTTATCAGAAAGGAAGAGCGTGTTATCACGATAGAAGATTCGTTGGAGATCCATTATGCGAACATCAATCCCGGTGCAGATGCGGTTGAACTTCGTGTCGGAAAGGGATTTGATTATACAGATGCAATCAAAGCCTCACTGCGTCAGAATCCAAGCTGGCTGATGCTCTCGGAGGCGCGCTCTGTGGAGGTAACATCATTGTTGGAGCAATGGAGCACCGGCGTTCATGGATTTACGACGATCCATCTGGATGATGTGAGAAAACTTCCGGACCGGATATTAAATATGATGAATAATGTCAATGATGCACAGCGTATGGAAAATCGGATTTACCGTTATGTGAATGCAGCAGTTCTGATCCGAAAAATCGAATCTTCCGATGGAAAGGTCAGACGTTATATAGATCAGCTATGTTTTTTTTCGCGTGAAGAAGGGAAAAACAGAATTTATATGATCGTCGATGATGGGGCGCTTGTATCGAAGGAATTGCCGCCGGATATCAAAAAAAGGTTCAGGGAAACAGGCGTGGAGGAGCCTTTTGTATGCAGACAGTTTGAAACGTATCTTAAAGAGAACCGATGAAAGGAGAGGGTGTATCGTGGGGTGGCTGACTTTTTGGAATCCGAAAAATCTGCAGAAAAAAGTGGATATGTATGGGTATCATTTTTCGTGGAAAACCCATGCAGTGATGATTTTTCTGGCACTCGCAGGGGTGATTGGCATAGGTGCCGTGTTCCGGCTTAAAGCGGGCGGCGTTGTGATCGCGTTGACCGCGGTTATCATGATGCTTCCGGTTCTGGTGCTGGATATGTACCATAAGATGTACGAGCAGAAACGATTTGCGGATGCTGCGGAATATATGGAGCAGATGTTATATGCATTTCAGAAAACAGGAAAAATTTTAAGTGCATTAAAGGAAACCAGAGAAATATTTGAAGAAGGGAAGATGCGTTCCTGTATTGAGCAGGTGATTCTGAAACTGGAATTTGGAGACTTTTCTGCAGGAGAAAATGTCTTTGAATCAGCATTAGAACCGATTGAAAGTCAATATCAATGCCCTAAGATAAAAATGCTTCATGAGCTTTTGATCAATGCCGAGGAACATGGGGGAGAGATGAGTGAGTCTGCCCTGCTCCTGTTAGAAGATATCGAATTGTGGAAGCGCAGAGGCTATCAGCTTCAGGCAGAGAAGAAAAAAAGTCATACGGATAACATTATTTCTGTGATTGTATCCGTTATTTTGTGTGCGACGGCATTGTATGTGTTAGATTCCATGAAAGATCTTTTTGTGGTGAAAACGGATTTTAATATTTTTGGAGTAGGGATCATTCAGGTCTCATCACTTGTATTTCTGCTTTTCCTATTATGGGTATTTGTAAAGAGTTCGAGGAATCTGACGAATGACTGGCTAGCCACAGAGAAGGTGGAGAAAGAACAGGAAATCAGTTCAAGCTGTGAAATGGTGTACCATTACAATGAGAAAAAGGAAAAAAGAAAAAGTATGTTATGGGCATTGCCGGCGGCGGGTATGATGTTAGCTGCTGTATTGGCCGGAAAACTTATTCTCGCAGGAATTTTATTCCCGGTGACGCTTTTTTTAGCCATGCAGCATAAGGTGGGGTATCAGATTGCAAAAAGAGATGTGAAGGAGGCTGTTTATCTGGCTCTTCCGGGCTGGTTTATGGAACTTGCTCTGTTATTGCAGAATAATAATGTACAGGTTTCAATCGAAAAGTCAAAAAATAGTGCACCGCCGGTGCTCAGATATGAGATTGAATGTCTGGAGGAGCGATTAAAAAAAACGCCGGAAAAACTGAGTGCATATACAGAATTTTGCAAAGAATTTGATGTGCCGGAAGCACAGAATTGCATGAAAATGCTTCATGCTGTTGCGGAGATGGGAACCGGGGATGCAGTGACACAGATGAATCATCTGATCATGCATGTGAATGAAATGCAGAACCGGGCAGAAGAAATCCGAAATGGAAAAATCGCATTTAGACAGAAAATGATATTTTCTTATCCTGTTATAGCGGCAACCGTAAAACTTCTGATCGATCTGACAGTTGGAATGATAATGATGTTTCATATGCTTGGAAGTATGGGAGGTGCAGTGCAATGAGGCAGATAATCGGGGCATTTGGTATTTTATTTATAATGATGGCAAATATTTTTATATGTACAGGTCTGATCGGGGCGAGTGGGCAGGTTGCTGCTGCAAAAGAGTATAAATCACAGGTGGTTGCGGAACTGGAAAACAGTAATTTTAATCCGGGTGTGATCGATGCCTGTAAAAAGAAGGCGGCAGAGGACGGATATGAACTGGAGATTTCGGATTGTGTTTATGACGCATGGCAAAATATGAGAGCTGCACAGGTGGCATTAAAGTATCATTACCGCATACCGGTACTTGGAATTTACGAAGAGAATATTACATATACGATTGCGAGGTGATAGATTTGAGCCTTATGATGATCGTGGAAAAATTTGGCGGAGCGTTTCTGGGGATTTTGGCTGGCAGTGCAGTGATAAGAATGTTTTATGAAATTTTAAATTATGTGTCATCTTTTTAAAGAACACAGGAAAGGGAAAGCAGATGGAGGATATCATTGAGGAATTTGGAAGTGGATTTCTGACAATTACCGTGACACTTTTTTTAGTTGGTTACTGGTATGAAAATATGAGGCAGGGCGGAGTCGTTTATGAATTTGTGCAGCAGTTTCTGAATTGTATCTGCGGCGGATAGGAGGTGGATATGCATGAAGTGATCAAAGTTTATGGGAAAACAATTCTTCAGGCGATAATCCTTGTGGGGGTAATGTGGCTTGTTTTTAGGGGAGTGACGGATGAAAACGGAAATAAGGGAATCGTTGAGATCGTATCTGGTCATATGGATCAGCAGACGGAAAACCCGGCAGATTTTGAAACGTTTTATGAGGAATCACAAAAAGCACCACCCCATTTTGAAACAGCCATAACAGGATATCTGAAAATTGGAACATATCAGATGACAGATATTATAAAGGCGTGGGATTATGCAGAAAATGAATTGCAGATACAGTTGATGAAAGTTATTTCACCCGATGGAACAGTGCTGGAAAATAAATTGGATTTTCAGATGCCGGGGGTGTATGAAGTAAGTGTGATGACAGAAGATCATGATAACAGAGTCAGATATGCCGTGGTAAATATACCGGTAAATGCATGACAGATAAAGGGTGGGAAAAGTGAAAAATATGATAACTATGATGATTGGAATCGTAATTGGTGCAATAACAATTCTGATAATATTAACGGTAACCGGCCGTATGAATTACGCTACAGAGCTGGAAAGCCAGCTTCCGGCGGTTGTAGAAAATATACTTTGTAATGTAAAGATAAAACAGTTGTATAATGTAGCCGATAATCAGGAATTTACCGCGGATGTGACAGAACAGATTGCAAAGGAGCTGGATGCCCAAACCGGTATTGTAATGCGGATCATGGGAGCTGATAAGGAGAAGGGACTATTTTCTGTGGGAGTAGATAGAACGTTTGTGCATCCGAATGGAAAAACCGGTACTGTGAAATGCAGCCGGACTGTATTGGCAGACAAGTTGCAAATAGTAGAAATTCAGAAATATTATGTACAGTTTTATAAAGATGCAGATAACAGTGAATGTTATAAAAAGTACTGTGTGACGGAAGGAGATACGATCAGTGCACCCGCAGTGCCGGAATACAAAGACAGGGAGTTCGCAGGCTGGCAGGACGACAAGGGATATGAGGCAGATTTTTCACAGCCGGTCGAACAGAACCGGAATTATTATGCTGTCTGGAAATAATATTTACAGAGACACAAAAGAAAAACAGCCGCACCCTATAAGCGCGGCTGTGAAAACGGTAATGCATGATGATAAATCTGTGTGTGATTTATAAAGATTGCTTTGCAAGATTTTTGTTTGCAGTTGAGAGCATCAGTTTGATACGGTTCAACTGGTTTACTTCACTTGCACCCGGATCGTAGTCAATGGCAACAATATTTGATTCCGGGAAACGGTGGCGCAGCTCTTTGATAACACCTTTTCCTACAACGTGGTTCGGCAGGCAGGCAAATGGCTGTGTACAGACGATGTTTGGTGTACCACTGTGGATCAGCTCCATCATCTCGCCGGTTAAGAACCATCCTTCACCGGTCTGATTACCTTCGGATACGATATCTCTTGCATAATTTGCAAGATCGTCGATATGAGCAGGCGGATCAAAATGCTTACTCTTTTCAAATTCATCTCTGGCAGCGCTTCTTAACCATTCAAAGAAATTGATGCCAAGTCGTCCAATGCGTTTGGACTTTTTGCTGAAACCGAGGTTGTCAGCCTTAAATCCGGTGTTATAGAAGCAGTAGAGCAGGAAGTCGGTCAGATCCGGCACGACAGCTTCTGCGCCTTCGGATTCTAACAATCCGACTAAATCGTTGTTTGCAGCAGGATGGAATTTTACTAAGATCTCTCCAACGACGCCGACACGCGGTTTTTTCACATCTACACGGTCAAGGTTGTCAAAATCGCGGATGATCTGACGGCACATCTGCTTAAATTTGCGGTGGGACAACAGTTTATCTTGTGTGATAAAGGAGATTACTTCTTTTTTCCATTTCTCATGCAGTGCATTCGCAGATCCTTTTACTGCTTCATAAGGACGTGTGCGGTACAGACAGCGAAGGAAAATATCGCCAAACTCTAATGCATATAGTCCGTGCTGGATCAGTGAAGGCGTCAGTTTAAAGCCAGGATTGCTTTCAAGTCCGCTTAAGTTGATGGAGATTACCGGTACATTCGGATATCCTGCTTTTTCAAGAGCACGACGGATAAAACCGATGTAGTTGCTGGCACGACAGCCTCCGCCGGTCTGCGAGATCAGGATCGCGGTTTTGTTCATGTCATAATTTCCGGACATAACAGCACTCATAAGCTGTCCGACCACAATCAGTGACGGATAGCAGGCATCATTATTTACATATTTTAATCCGACATCCACACAGGTGCGGCTTGGAACATCCGGTACCACCAGGTTATAACCGGCTGCACAGAATGCAGGTTCTAACAGCTCAAAGTGGATCGGTGACATCTGCGGACAGAGAATTGTATAATTTTTACGCATCTCTTCCGTGAAAACAACTCTGTTATAGTTGGAAGGAATAATTGTCCGTTTTGTCTGTTTCTTCTCACGCACACGGATGGCGGAGAGCAGGGAACGGATACGAATCCTTGCAGCACCTAAGTTGTTAACCTCATCAATCTTTAAGCATGTGTAGATCTTGCCTGATTTTGTCAGGATGTCGTTGACTGCGTCGGTGGTAACTGCGTCTAAGCCACAACCGAAGGAGTTCAACTGGATCAGATCAAGGTCATCCCTGGTTTTTACAAAGTTTGCAGCCGCATACAGACGGGAATGATACATCCACTGATCCATAACGATCAGAGGGCGTTCCACTTGATGAAGGTGAGAAACGGAGTCCTCAGTCAGTACGGCAATACCATAGGAATTGATCAGTTCCGGGATACCGTGGTTGATCTCAGGGTCAACATGGTATGGACGTCCTGCTAATACAATACCGCGTTTGCCGGTTTTCTCCATATAAGCTAAGACTTCTTCACCTTTTTTCTGCATTTCCATGCGGACAACAGCAAGTTCTTTGTAACCTTCGGAAACAGCGTCACGGATCTCTGATTCCGGGATGGCAAATTCCGGTGCACCAAAGGTTTTTACAAGCTGGGAAGATAAAGTTTCTTCGCTGGTAAATGCCATGAATGGATTATAAAAACGTACCTTGCCGGAAGTGATATCTTCCACGTTATTTTTGATATTTTCCGCGTAGGAGGTTACGATCGGGCAGTTGTAATGGTTGTTGGAATCCGGAAATTCATTGCGCTCATAAGGTACACATGGGTAGAAAATAAAGTCTACATTCTGATGGATCAGCCAGGTCACATGTCCATGTGCAAGTTTTGCCGGATAACACTCGGATTCACTTGGAATTGAGTCAATGCCGAGCTCATAGATTTTTCTGGTGGACTGTGGTGACAGTACAACGGAAAATCCGAGTTTTTTGAAAAAAGTAGCCCAGAACGGGAAATTCTCGTACATATTTAAAACTCTTGGGATACCTACTGTTCCACGCAGGGCATCTTCCGGCTTTAAGGAAGGGTAGTCGAATAAGCGTTTATTCTTGTATTCAAATAAGTTCGGAATATTTTCTTTGTTTTTTACGCCGCCGACACCGCGCTCACAGCGGTTTCCCGTGATATACTGGCGGTTTCCGGAGAAACGGTTGATCGTCAGCAGACAGTGGTTGGTACAACCCTGACATCTTGCAAGTTTGGTATCAAAAGTTAATGCATTGATCTCGTCGATGGAAAGCATCGTTGTCTGATAGTCAGCTTCATGACGTTCTCTTGCGATGAGAGCAGCTCCGAAAGCACCCATGATACCTGCGATATCCGGACGGACACATTCACAGCCGGAAATCTTTTCAAAACTGCGGAGCACGGCATCATTGTAAAAAGTACCACCCTGTACGACGATATTTTTTCCGAGCTCACTTGCATCGGAGAGTTTGATAACCTTAAATAAAGCATTTTTAATGACGGAGTAGGCAAGTCCGGCAGAGATATCTGCTACGGAAGCTCCTTCTTTCTGTGCCTGCTTTACTTTAGAGTTCATGAATACAGTACAGCGTGTTCCAAGATCAATCGGGTTTTTGGCAAATAAAGCTTCTTTTGCGAAGTCCTGTACAGAAAAGTTTAAGGATTTTGCAAATGTTTCGATAAAAGAACCACAGCCGGAAGAACAGGCTTCGTTTAACTGTACACTGTCTACCGTCTGGTTCTTGATCTTGATACATTTCATATCCTGACCACCGATGTCTAAGATACAGTCTACCTCAGGATCAAAAAATGCCGCTGCATAATAATGTGCTACCGTTTCTACTTCACCATCGTCTAACATCAGCGCTGCTTTTAAGAGAGCTTCACCGTAACCGGTAGAGCAGGAGTGTACGATATGTGCATTTGCCGGAAGTTTTTCATAGATCTCCTTGATGGAACGGATCGCAGTGGAAAGCGGGCTTCCGTTGTTGTTGCTGTAAAATGAATACAACAGGGAACCGTCCTCGCCGACGAGAGCGATCTTTGTTGTTGTGGAACCGGCGTCGATACCGAGATAACAGTTGCCTTCGTAGGTGGAAAGATCACCTGTCTTTACATTGTGTCCGTCGTGGCGGGCACGGAAGGTATCGTATTCTGCCTGATCTTTAAATAACGGATCAAGACGTGCTACCTCGAATTCCATATGTATATCAGAGTTTAATTTCTCAAGCATGGAAGAGAGAGTGGTATTCTGTTCCGGTTTGCAGTTTAAGGCAGAACCGATCGCTGCATAAAGGTGCGAATTGTCCGGCGTGATCGCATGCTCATCATCTAAGTTTAAGGTGCGGATAAATGCAACTTTTAACTCAGATAAAAAGTGGAGCGGACCACCTAAGAATGCAACGTGGCCGCGGATCGGCTTACCACAGGCAAGACCACTGATCGTCTGGTTTACCACCGCCTGGAAAATAGAAGCAGAGAGATCCTCTCTTGTGGCACCTTCGTTGATCAGAGGCTGGATGTCTGTTTTGGCAAAAACACCGCAGCGGGCTGCAATCGGGTAGATTGCTTTGTAATTTTTCGCATATTCATTCAGACCGGAGGCATCTGTCTGAATCAGGGAAGCCATCTGGTCAATAAAAGAACCGGTACCGCCTGCGCAGATACCGTTCATACGCTGTTCAACGTTACCGCCCTCAAAATAAATAATTTTTGCGTCTTCACCGCCGAGCTCGATCGCAACGTCTGTCTGTGGAGCATAGTGCTGTAAGGCGGTAGACACAGAGATAACTTCCTGTACGAAAGGAACATCTAAGTGCTTTGCAAGTGTAAGTCCGCCGGAACCGGTGATCATTGGAGCAACCTTCCGGTCACCGAGCTGATCGAATGCTTTCTGGATCAGAGAAGAAAGCGTTTCCCGTATGTTGGCAAAATGTCTTTCATAATCGGAAAAGAGCAGATTGTCATGCTCGTCGAGCACAGCAACCTTTACGGTGGTAGAACCGATATCAATTCCAAGTTTGTGAAGCGTATTATTTTCCATAATTTCCTCCAGTCAGTAACTCCGGAAAATCCGGATAATATATAAATAAAGTGGCTGTTTCTTCTTATTAAAAAGAATGCCGGGCAAAAGCCAAGCAAAGTACATTATACGACATGATTTTACAAAAGACAATGTGCAAATCGGGGAAAAATATAAACTTTTTATGAATAAAATCAGCCTGGATTGACAAAGCACAGGCATACGGATATACTGAAAAAAGTAGTGTTTTCAAAGAAAGGTTAGGGTTTTATCCGATGAACTGGTTAAATAAATTAGAACGTAAAATTGGTCGTTACGCTGTTCCAAACCTTATTATATGGCTGATCGGAGCCTATACGATCGGCTATGTATTCGGAACCGTATCGCCTGGTATTTTAAGCTATCTGACACTCAGTCCCTATCATATTTTACATGGACAGATCTGGAGACTGGTGACATGGGTGTTTATGCCGACAGAGTCCAATCTGATCTTCTTACTGATCATGGCATTGTTTTATTACCAGCTTGGCATGGCACTGGAACGTACCTGGGGAACCTTCCGGTTTAATGTTTATATTTTCGGTGGAATGATATTTACCGTGATCGGTGCATTTGTTCTGTACGGTATTTATTATGCAATGAATGCATCTGTAATTTCGCAGATGCCTGCACTGGCGGCACAGTTATCTTATTCGATTGCGTCGGGATTTTCCACAAACTATATCAATATGTCCATTTTTCTTGCATTTGCCGTGATGTATCCGGATATGCAGGTAATGCTTTACTTCATTATCCCAATCAAGATGAAATGGATGGCGATTGTTTATGCGGTACTGACGCTTTATGAGTTTATTGTCAGTGGATGGGCCGGCAGAGTGGCAATCTTTATGTCCCTGCTCAATTTTATCATTTTCTTCTTTTCAACGCGGAATTTCAAACGTTATTCGCCGCATGAAATACACAGGAGACAGCAGTTCAAGTCCCAGATGCGTCAACCCAGACCGGGTTCCGGCATTACCAGGCACAAATGTGCGATTTGTGGCAGGACAGAACTTGATGATCCGAATTTAGAGTTCCGTTTCTGTTCAAAGTGTGACGGCAATTATGAATATTGTCAGGATCATCTGTTTACACATAAACATATTAAAAAAGGTTAAATAATATGACAGGCCGGATGGTATTTCAAAGCGAAATATCATCCGTTTTTTGAATGATGGCACAAAGAAGATTAGATTTTAGGTGTGATTTGTTTCAGGTTCTGTCAGAATAAATGCAGATAAAGGAGAAAAATACAATGATTCAGGATATATTTCCGATGCATCTTAGTAATGAATATCACAAAAAGGTACCACAGGCAGACAGTTTTCTTATGATCTTTAAAGATAACCGTATTCTGGCAAAAAATGATGGTCAGGTGTGTTATCTGACCTATAAAGAACTTTCTGAAATCTGTCGTGGGATGGGAAAGGAAATCCCTGCATGCGTTTATCTTTTTTCCATCGGGGAGGATGATTATTTTCTGACAGATCCGGGGGAAGGGATAGAGGTGCCGGGATTTGTATACTATAAAATGTTTGAGACACGCACCATGCAGCCGAAAGAGCGGGTGCTTGCAGCTGCGACCGCATGGCATCTGTATGTCTGGTACCGCGATAATGCCTATTGTGGGAGATGTGGGCATAAACTGGTACATAGTGAAAAACTCCGGATGCTTTCATGTCCGGACTGTAACAACATGGTTTTCCCGAAAATAGCACCGGCAGTGATCGTGGGCGTGACAAACGGCAGAAAAATCCTCATGACAAAATATGCAAACCGTGAATATAAAAGATATGCACTGATTGCCGGATTTACCGAAATCGGTGAAACTGCGGAGGAAACGGTGGCGAGGGAAGTGAAGGAAGAGGTTGGGCTTTCCGTAAAAAATATCCGTTATTACAAGAGTCAGCCTTGGGGATTTGACAGTAATCTTCTTCTTGGCTATTTTTGTGAACTGGATGATGAGGGAGATGTGATAAGACTGGATGAGGAGGAACTTGCCTGCGCAGAATGGGTTGATTTTGAGGATGTCCCGGATGATCCGGAGGGACTTAGTCTGACACGGGAAATGATGCTCTGTTTCCGGGATATAATGAACGCAAGTGAGTCAACATGCTTGCATGATTGACGAACGGTGAATTGGATCATGTGCCGGTTTTGCACATGATACGATGAAAGAATACGGTAGATTTTAAAAGACAGGGAAAACTGGTATGCAAAATTATACCAAATACGAAAAATGTCTTGACACTCCAACAAAACCACTGTATTATTACAGTAATACAAAAATGAAAGATTTACGGATGGAAAACTTAAGATTTCTTAATATTTGCTTAAGTGCCTTTTTTTGACAAAAGGATAATGATACAATCACCGTAAATCGAATTAAGAAAAGGGAGAAATAAAAATGGGTGACAAGACAAAACCGAAAAAGGGAAAGAAAAAAGTAGTTATTATTGTGCTTGTGGTTCTGGTCGTTGTAGCTGCGATCATTGGAAGTTCAGTAAAGAAAATGACAAGCCAGGTAGCAACAGCAGTCAATACAGTAGAGGTGGAGCCGGTACAGAAGAGAGATTTATCTGATACGATTTCATTAAAAGGTACTGTATCGGGTATCACGAAGAATAATGCAACTTCAAAAGCGTTAGCAGAAATCACAGCAGTTAATGTTCAGGTCGGAGATATTGTAAAAGAGGGAGATGTATTATGTACATTAGATTCCTCTACGATTCAGGATCAGATTGCGGATCTCGAAAAAAATATGTCTGATACAAATGCGACAGACAGTATTAATTCACAGCAGACAGCAGAAACAGTCAGTCGTGCAAAAGAAGATCAGCAGACACAGCTTGCAGCTGCACAGAAAGCAATTGATGATGCAAAGGATGCTTATAACGCACAGAGTATTATGTGGGATAAGAGTGAAGATAAATCGGATGCAGAATTTCAGTCTTTGTTAGCTGCACAGAAAGCAGTTA
>ULVB01019487.1_pt1 | contig 34592 bp, 26 predicted proteins | sample 1959071 | NCBI WGS metagenome assembly ULVB01 (sample SAMEA4835776, study PRJEB28245) | human gut metagenome | biome: gut microbiome; material: fecal sample | place: Denmark | collected 2008 | reverse complement strand
TCGTCAAGGAGCTTACTTTACGAAAACTGAGGAATCTTAAAAATTGGGTATCTGCATTTAGCTGATATTCTGGTCACAATGGTTGTTGGCTGTTGCGTAGAGGGAATGCTGTATAGCAACATGGACTAAACCATGATCGGTGTAGCAATGATAATGCTTTATATAGAAGTTTGCTGACGCTTGTCGAAAATGCAACTCGGAGGAGGAGTAAGAATGAATCGTCCCAAGCATAATCGGTGGTTGCTTACGCTATTTCTTGTATGTGCGATCATCCTGTCATTGCCACTGCCAAAAGCGAATGCACAAAATTTCGTGAATAATCGGTTCAATGTGGTCGTTGTACTAGATGCTAGCGGCTCCATGAAGAACACGGATCCGAATGGTCTCCGTTATGAAGCTATCAGCCAGTTTTTCGGGTTGCTTGCTGAGCAAGGCAATGCTCTTGGCGGTGTGGTGTTCCATACAGAACTGGCAGCGGAAGAAACTTTAACAGAAATAACAGATCAATCTGGCAAGGACACCGTTATGGATATGCTGAAATCCATTCCCAGTAACGGCGGTTGGACGAATACCGGTGCAGGGTTAGCCAGAGCCGTTGAAATGATCAAGCAGGATGGCGCAGCAGATCTTCCTTCTGTAATTTTGTTCCTGAGCGATGGTAATACGGCAATGGCATCCAAAGAGGAGACGCAGGCATCGCTGGATCAGAAAGCGGAAGCGCTTCAGGCGGCCAGAGAGCAGGGAATCCAGATATACAGCGTCTGCTTAAATGCAAACAAGGGAGCAGATGTTTCCGAAATGCAGCAATTGGCGGATGCCACCGGCGGTGTGTTCCGAGAGGTCACGAAAGCAGAGGATTTGCAGGATGTCTTCAACACGTTCTATGACCTCATCTATGGAACGTCTACGATCACGATAGTTGAAGATGTCTTGCCCGATACTGGCAGATTGGAGACGCCCTTTGAGGTTCCGGGTATCGGTGTAGAAGAGGTTAATATCATTGTTTACGGCAATACGACGAAACTATCGCTTCTGAAACCTGATGGTTCGGAAGGGACCGCCGCTGCAGTTCGTTCGAAGACCTTCTCCCTGCTGAAGCTGACGGATGTTGAGCCGGGGATGTGGACCCTGATAACAGAAGGTGTCCCAGGCGACAGCATCAAAGTTAATATGGTTTATAACACCAACCTCGGAATTGAATTGTCAATTGCTCCAGAAGAGAAAATTATCAATCCAGTAGACTCCGTTACGATTACCGCCAGGCTGAAGGGAAACGATGTCTTTGCGACCAATGGTGGTCAGTATGTTGGATACGCTGCCGATCTGCATGTTCTGGATGCTTATGGAGAGTTGCTCGAAAGCATTCCGATGGAAGTGGTAGACGACCGCTTTGAAGTCAAGCGGACATTTCAGGAGGGAACATATTACTATAAGGCAGTTGTTACGGGAAACTACATTGAAAAGGAATCGGAAAAAGTTGGACCGCTTATTTCGAGTGCAGATGCTTTGACTGAAGAAGAGCAGAACAATACGCCGCCGGTTCCCGTAAACCCGGTTATTGAGGAAACGGTGAAAATCTGGCCCTTTGCAGGCGGCAGCTTCACCCTAGATATGAATGCATTGGCAACCGACGCGCAGGATTCTACCCTTCGTTATAAAATTGAATCCACCTCCTTTATTGAGGGAACGGATTATACAGTGGACAACAACGGGATCTTGACAATGGATCACTTCAGCTTAAGTAAGGGCTCATTTACCATCAGTGCGACAGACTCTGGTGGACTTTCGTGTGAAATTAATGTGATTGTAAAATCCATTAATATTGGGCTTATGACACTGATCGGAATGGGCGTTCTGGCGTTGGTTACTGCTGTTATTTTTGCAATTCTGCTATATATTGCATTAACCAAACCTTTCCGCGGCACGATTTCTGCGCAGTCCTATTGTAATGGTGTTTACAGGGGCCTCCCGAGAAATCCCAAACGAGGCCGGGAAAAATTGGCGCGCTTCGGCATGGATAATGTCGGGCTGGATTATCAAAAAAGCTATTTCCAGGCAACTGGGCAGAATTACATATTTCTTATTACGGATAAGGAAGTGTTCTACAATGGACAGTCTACCAAAAAGGTGCGCATTCAGAGCGGTGCTGCCGTGACAATCTATACCAACCGGGATAGCACATGCTCTATTAATATCCGCTTTGATTCCCGTGTGCAGGGTGTTTCACGCAGATCTGCACCTCGTGGTGGTCATAGACCGGCTCAGCCCAGAAGACGCTGATACAAGCTACTTATATCGAGGAGGAAAGAAGACAATGGCAGTATATTCAAAACTACTTCTCAGCGCGGGCGGCGGCATCGTGTCCACAACGCAGCAGGCAGAGCAGGTGAAAAACACGGCGACAGTTCTCATTGGCCTTGGCGGCACTGGCATTGATGCGCTCCGCACGATCAAGACTCAGGTATACTCCCGCTTGAAGGCGGACAACCCTGATGCGGCTGTGCCTAGGTATCAGCATATTCGGTTCCTGGGGGTAGACACAACCGTGGAGAGCAGCGACGACCGGGACGAGGAGACGCCGTATAATCCGACAAAGGGACCTCTGCGCAAGCTGGACAATACTGAGATATTCTCTATTTATAATCCGAACATCTGGCATATGTTCTCTAACCCAGAGGCTATGAAAATGCGGGATGAGCTGTCATGGGTTCGCTGGAAGGATATAGACATACCCATCCTTACAAATTCTTGTGCGCTCGGTATTCGCCAGATTGGAAGACTCCTGATGATGGACAAGTCTGCCGCATTTATGAGCCGCGTGGAGCAGGAAATCAATGCGGCCAAGGCCGGTTTAACGAGTCCTACCGTAAACGTCCATATCTTCGCCGGCTTGAGCGGCAGCACCGGTTCTGGATGTTTTCTGGATGTATGTTATATGGCGCGGCACATTGCGGATAAGCTGGGCGGTGCGACTGTTTTTGGGTACTTCTTTATGCCCGATGTGAATCTCTCTGTCATCCCTATGTCGAACACAAAGGTCCGCGCCTATATCCCACGCAATGGTTATGCGGCGATGCAGGAACTGGATTATTGCATGCAGCTTCCCGGAAACAATGGAGCATTTACGCAAAAGTATCAAAACGGGCAAGAGATCAGCTGGGACAGACCGCCGGTTGACGTATGCTTCCTGCTGGGAGCGGAAGAAGCGTCTGAAACAATACCGTATGATACATACGCGCGAACGATGCATGTAACCGCGCAGTACATGATTAACTGCCTGACGTACGGCTCCCGGGGTATTAACTGGTTGACAGCCAGGGCGCAACTGCAAGCCATACGGGCACAAATGAATGTTAACGCCAATATCATGTACTTTAGTATTGGCGCGTCAAGTGCTGTTGTGCCTTTTCGTGAGATCAATACCTATCTGGCATCTAAGCTGTTTGGAAAGTTCTCTTGCATCTGCCAGAACGTCCCAACGCAAGCCGATGTGGAGAAGTTGGCGGTTTCTGCTCTGGCAAGAGATGCTCAGAGCATTTCTGACATCTACAATTCTCTCTATTATGAACTGCGCGAGGGCTTTGACGATAGCTATGCTGCATATGCTGATGATTGGAAGTTCGTCAGAGATTATGGCAACAGAGAAATGGTCGTCAGCTACACGAATCAAACGGCTTCAAAGCTGAACTTTGCAGAGAAGAATGCAAAGAACATGACCTCTGTGGAGAATCGGAAGTCCTTGATAGGCCGTGTTGACGCGCAGATGCGTAAGTTGATTTGTAATATCAATTATGGTCCGATGTTTGCGTATGGTCTGGTTTCCGCAGCAAGGAGTCACAATCTGCTGAACGTCATTGATGGTCTGATTCAGGAAAACAACTCCCGCTGGGAGCAGGAAGCTGCGCAGACCTCTTTGCGGCGGGAAGATTATGACAGAGCAAAATCCGACTTTGATAATTGCAGAAAGCGCAGCTTGTTTGATACAGACGCGAAGCGCTTCGGCGATTATGAGTATTATCTGATGCTGCTCCAACAGCACAGGCTGGCAATAGGCTGCTATGAAAAGCTGGATCAGGTGCTTAACGTGTTCCGAAAGCAACTGGAGGAACGAACCGCAGCTTATTATTTCAAGCTGAACCACATCTGTGAAACGTTGGTCAATACGTTTAAAGAGAATCGTGACACGCTTGCAAGAGAAGAGACTGCACAGGCAAAGGACGGCGCTTTGATTCCGCTGATGACAATTGCGGAATTGAAAAAAACTCTGGATGCTGAAATTGAGAAAATCAATGTCCCAGGTATGCTGGACGCTTTTATGCGGCTGTTCCTAGAGAACGAAGACACGTGGCTTGGAGAAGACGAAAATAAGATTACGAAGATGGTGAATACCTTCTTTGTGAAAACGGCGTTTGGAGATTTTGCCAATCGCACGATCACTTCTTTCCTCAAGGATAAGTATGGAATTAGCAATGATGCGCAGCTGGCAAATAAGATCTACAATGAGTGGATGAAGAAACTGACCGCAAAAGCAAGCCCGCTGTTCTATTTTAATAATGGTGTGTGGCAGATGAGCCAGAGCAGAGAAATAGCGTTGCTCTTTATTCCTGTTTCCTCAGCGCCTATCAGGGCGGCGGCTGACCAGCTGTCCATGTGGTGGGACCGCAGGGGCAGTGCGCTGGTAGATGGCATCAGCGCGGTAATGGTGCTGGCGGGCTTCCCAATCTGCGCCGGAGGATATGCTCAAAAAATGCACGACATTCACGCACACTCAAGTTTAAATCCCGGTCTGTACTCCTACGAAGGGAAGGAGAATTTTGGAATGGCGTTCAACGATTGGAGGAAGCTCCCACCGTTGGGCCCGCGCAGCTTCTGGAACTCCGCGCGTTGAGACCCTTTGGACGACACAATAATTAAAAGGTAAAAGTTTAAGGAGGAAGAAAAAACGATGGCAGTTTATTCGAAGTTGCTCTTGAGCGCGGGCGGCGGCATCGTGTCCACAACGCAGCAGGCGGATCAGGTGAAAAACACGGCGACTGTTCTCATTGGTCTTGGCGGCACTGGTATTGATGCGCTCCGCACGATCAAGACACAGGTATACTCTCGGCTAAAGGCTGACGATCCTGATGCGGTTGTGCCACAGTATGAGCATATCCGCTTTTTGGGCGTTGACACAGTTGAAAAGACCAATGATAACCCTGGGGAAGAGCTTCAGGATAACTTAAAGACGGAGTCGTTGCGAGCACTGGACGATACTGAAACTTTCTCTATTGCGAATCCGCATGTTAAGCGTATTTTTAATGAGTCCAAAGGATTGGAAATGCGGGAGGAACTTTCTTGGCTTCGATGGAAAGAGATTGATGCGCCAAACTTAACAACAGCTGGTGCGGGTGGTATCCGGCAAGTTGGCAGATTCATGATGATGGATAAGTCTGATGCTTTTATGAGCCGTGTGGAGCAGGAAATCAATGCGGCAAAATCCGGCTTAACGAATCCTACTGTTAATGTCCATATTTTTTCCGGCTTAAGCGGAGGTACCGGAGCAGGCTGCTTCCTGGATACATGTTATATGGTTCGCCATATCGCAAACAAAATTGGTGCAGTGACCATTTTCGGTTATTTCTTCCTGCCCGATGTGAATCTCTCTGTCATCCCTATGTCGAACACAAAGGTCCGCGCCTATATCCCACGCAATGGTTATGCGGCGATGCAGGAATTGGATTACTGCATGCAGCTTCAGTTCAATGGCGGCAGCTTTGTGCAGGAATACCGGAATCATATTATGGTGGACTGGAAAGAGCCACCTGTTGATATGTGTCATCTGATCTGCGCGACGGATGCGTCTAACAATGTCATTAAAAATGCATATGAATATGCCATGAACGTTACGGCAGAATACATCATGGACTTTTTGACATTTTCTCTCGATGCAAGATTTGATCTGAAGCAGCATCTCGCAAACTATAACGCCATGGTCGGCGCGGCCAATGGACAAAAAATCATTGGCTCTAATGTGGCATATTGCGTGATTGGTGCCTCCTGTGCCAGTATCCCGCTTCGCGAGATTAACACCTATCTGGCATCTGAACTGTTTGGGAAGTTCTCCTGCATCTGCCAGAATGTCCCGACGCAAGCCGATGTGGAAAAACTGGCGGTTTCGGCGCTGGCAAGAGATGCTCAAAGTGTTTCTGACATCTACAATTCCCTCTATTATGAACTGCGCGAGGGATTTGACGATAGCTATGCTGCATATGCTGATGATTGGAAGTTCGTCAGAGATTACGGCAACAAAGAAATGGTTACCAGCTACACAAATCAAACAGCCTCAAAGCTGAACTTCGCAGAGAAGAATGCGAAGAGCATGACCTCTGCGGGCAACAAAAAGTCTCTGATTGGTCGTGTTGATGCGCAGATGCGCAATTTGATCCGCAATATCAACTATGGTCCGATGTTTGCGTATGGTCTGGTTTCCGCAGCAAGGAGTCACAATCTGCTGAACGTCATTGATGGTCTGATTCAGGAAAACAACTCTCGCTGGGATCAGGAAGCGGCGCAAACCTCTTTGCGGCAGGAAGATTACGACAGAGCAAAATCTGACTTCGATAACCGCAGAAAGCGCAGCTTGTTTGATACAGACGCGAAGCGTTTCGGCGATTATGAGTATTATCTGATGCTCGCTGAACAGCACAAGCTCGCAATGAGCTGTTATGAAAAGCTGGATCAGGTGCTGGATGTGTTTCGCAAGCAGTTGGAGGAACTTACTGCCTCCTATTATATCAAGTTGAGCCGCGTTGTTGATACGCTGGTCAACACGTTCAAGGAAAACAGGGATGCCCTCGCAAGCGAGAAGATTTTGCAGGCAAAGGACGCTTTTTCTATCCCGATGATGACAATTGCGGAATTGAAAAATACTCTGGATGCTGAGATTGAGAAAATCAATGTCCCAGGTATGCTGGACGCTTTTATGCGGCTGTTCCTGGAGAACGAAGACACGTGGCTTGGAGAAGACGAAAATAAGATCACGAAGATGGTGAATACCTTCTTTGTGAAAACGGCGTTTGGAGATTTTGCCAATCGCACGATCACTTCTTTCCTGAAGGATAAGTATGGAATTAGCAATGATGCGCAGCTGGCAAATAAGATTTACAATGAGTGGATGAAGAAACTGACCGCCAAGGCAAGCCCGCTGTTCTACTTTAACAACGGCATATGGAGTGAGAATCAAACTTCAAAGCTGGCATTTGTTTCAATTCCGGAGTCCTCAGCACCTATCAAAGCAGCCGCTGCACAGCTGTATAATACTGATCCCACGTGGGGAACCAAGGACAGTGCGTTGACTGACCGGATTTTTGTGATGTGCAGCGCATGTACCCTGCCACTGAGTGCCTATAATAACTGCGCGGAGTATGAAAAGAACTACTTCAGTTCTACGGACGTCGGTCGGCATTACTATGAAGGCAAGCATGTCCCGGGGATGAGCTTTGATGATTGGCGCGAGTTACCCTCCATCACGCCGCAAAGCCTGATTGATCTTACGCGAGCGCCTGATCCTTTAAAGAAGATTGTGAAACCGGCTCAGTTGCTTTATGAGGAAGTAATGCAATATCACATTCTGGACGACCATAGCCAGATTTGTAGGCCTAGTGCAGAAGGCGTTGCAACCCTTAAAGATTTGATTGATGCGGTCAGGGCTGATGCGGCCAAGCTCGTCAAAGCGTCCGACATTGCGAAGGCTCAGGATCACCTTGACAAGCTGAAGGCAGTAGAGCGCATTCCCATGGTTAGAACCGAGTATGCCATGCAAGACGACGGCTATGCAGAGAAAAAGGAAACAAAACTGAGCGTACAGAAAGACCATTTCGTTTCCGCTCCCGTCCTTCAGAACATTGCAAAAGAAATTCTGGAAGAGACGAAGAGTTTGGATGCTGCTAAAAACGAGGCAATCAAGCTGTTGGAGGATAAGATTACCCGTATTGGTGCCGGAAACCGCGCAATCGGTGAGTACTGCGATGCGCTCTTCACCGGCGTGATTACGCTTGAGGACTCTAAGGTTGTCTATAGAAAAAATGAGTTTGGTATCGTTACTGAAACCGTTCTTTCTGCGCGTGATGATGCGTTTGCTTTCGAAACAATTCCTGTTTATCAGGGCTTCCTGAGCTATCAGTCGCTGCTGGATGACGATACAAGGGCAGCTATCAAAAAGGCTGTCAATGACCGCTACAATTCTGGCTCTTCCGAGATCAAGGTTGCCGGAACAGCGCTCAAAGCGGGCCTTGCCGACAGCAAGATACAGTCGTGGGTTATGCGTGCTGATGATTCTCCGGAAAAAGCCGAGATTGTTGACTTCATTATGAAGGTAAAGCGGCAATTTAATATCTTCTGCATGGAGAATGACATCTAAATTATATTAATTCAATTTATTCTACGGCAAAATTACGATTAGCAAGTGGCGCCGTAGTATCCTACGACGCCACTTTGCATTTTACCTAATTGTGAGGTTCTTTTATGAGTACAACGCTTAATATGCACAGCTTAATCCACCACTTTGAAGAAAGGCTGCGCCAAATTGATCGTCAGAATCTAGGCGATGTAACCGGCAAAGAACCTCATTTCCCCCAACTCGTTGTCTACCTGGGGAAAGACGCGAGCGATGCGCATATGGCAGTTTCGACCAATCTACTCCAGATCTGGCCGCAATATCAAGACGAGCTGAAATTCCTGTGCATTCAAAAGACGGATGGTAACACATATTTTGAAATGCCGGTTGGAGTCGAACAAGGCGTGGCCTTGTCTGAAAATGGTGTTAGAGAAATGGCGTCTGCATTGTTTGGAACAAGGATGCACTTCGCTGATCGCAGTAAACTGCTGGTTTATTTTATTCTGGATACGACAAGCATGCAAAGCCTTGATGATTTTTTATCATGGCTGCCGGTGCTCCACACCGTAAAAGCGCTGCTATGTCCGAATTCTACGGATCTTTTGAATATGCTGTGTCTCCTCCTGAATGAAAATCTGACCAGGCAAAAAACAGCTGCAAAGATTCGAAACTATTTAAGCTGCTTCTATACCAATGAGGAGCTGCGTAAAACGGTTGATAATGTGCTGCTGCTCAGCAACAGGCGAAATGATAATGCAATTCTGGAGGACTGGGAGATTGGATACAAAATTATCTCTGCCACAATTGCGCTTTCCAATAATGAAGAAACCCGCATTACTACAAACATTTTTTGCAATTCTGTTTTAACTGCAAGCTATGCACGAGAAGAAAAACCGATTTCGCAAATAGGACAGGTAGTAGTAGGAAACCTCTTGCTGTCTCTGGCAGAAAACGCGCCCCATACAGATCCCAAACTCATGGATGATCCGAAACTTGCCGAAAAACTTGGGCTCACCAAAAACGGAACGTTTACCATTCTGGATCAGTATGTGCAGGCAAATCTGTACGCGTTGCTTCCGTCCGAAGAACAGCTCGAGCTGTTTCCAAGGCGAGACGCCATTGCACAGGTGCAAATGAGTATGCTCTCTGCCAATGCTTTTAATGAATTTACAATGGGAGCGTGGAAGCAGTATCTGGCAGAAACGATCCGTACTGCCAGAGAAAAACTTGAAATGAATTCTGCACTTCGGCAAAAATGGGGCGATGCTTACAGGAAATTTCTTGCCGATACATTCAAGAAGGAAGAAATTCTGTATCTCGCTGATCATATAGACGATGTTGTGGAAATCATGAGCAACACAAGACTCCCGTCTGGGGATGCACAGGTGCTGATTGCGGCCAGAGAGCAACTGAAGTATATGCTGTCCAGCGATGAAACATTTATCCGAATTTTTGTGAGTGCTTTACAGCAGCAGGGACGGATTGTATCAGAGGTTGCACAGGCTTGGAACAGCCTGCTTCAGTCCAGAAGACAGGTATTTGGTGTTCGCGATGCCAATATGTCTGCATTCTATGAAAGGAAAATTCGCAATTTCATAGATCGCCGCGGAAATGAAATATTCACTGCGTTTGCGGCAATTCATAACACACAGGAGCTTATAGAATTTCTGCAGGGTACTGTGGAAGATATCATCGACAGCGATGAGGTCTTCTCCGCGGCTTTTGAGGACGAACTTGAGCGCAGACTTAACGAAGACGCGTTGCCGACCGATGCAAAACAATACATCCGCAAGAAATTGACCGGCAGTGGGGTATATACATATCTTCAAACAAATTTCGCGCTGGGAGAGCCAATCGTGTCTTCAATACTTATTAAGATCGGTACGCCCCTCTATAAAAACCTGTACAGCAATCTGGCTCCCTCAACTTATTATTATAATACAGGTTCCAGCAGTGCGGCAGAGGCGCTTGTTATTTATGAGGTCTCCAGAGAAAACCTTGTCAATGGGGAGGGAGCATAATTATGCAATATCAGTACTGTCCGAATGATCCCCAGCGATATGCAACGAATCTGCGCAGAGAACAGGGGACGAGAAATCTGCTATGGGATAATGCCAGAGGTCAAGATGTACTTCTTGTGCAAACGCCGTTTGAAATGGACGCAGTTGACCTTATGGAAGAACTGTGCAGACGCATGGAAAAAGTACCGATTCATCCAAATCGATACACGGAAATTCAACCAAACATTTGGCTTCGGTTTGTAACGGCAGCCGATAAGGCGAAGATGGGTGGTTGCCCACTTCATGCGGAAGCTTGCAGCTATACGGTGTTCAGCTGCTGCGTTGAAAACAAAGTTTGCTCTATTTTTGCACCGCAGAACCAAGCAATGATTTCTGCATCCTGCAACATTCCAATGGAAGTACACATATGTGTTGAGGCGCAGACAAGAATGGAGGGCTTGTTCAAGAAACGCGCTGTGCATACGGGATATTATACAATTTCGTTCCCAAATGGGTTTCATACAGAATATGTAGACGGGGATCTCACATATCGTGTGAGAGACCTTGCCGTCCCAATCACAAGAGAGATGGTCGAGCAAGGTATCGTTTATATCAAAACGGAGACAAAGCCTGAAGTCGTTTCCAAAAACAAAGGGCTAAAGCTAACCTAAACAAGAAAGAAGAGAGAATGGAATGAGTTTTGAAAACGAAATAATGAGCTTTGAAAGTGAACATAACTTTGAAATTACCTGCCCGTATTGCTTTCGGAAGATGCTGGACTGCGAGGTGTTATTCCGATCCGAGAAAGTAAACCAGGGCGAGCCAGACATTCTTCCGGATGAGTATGACGACATGGAAGACTTTCAGGCCAGATATCGCGGTCCGGATAAAGAAAAAATCCTGAGCAAGTATTATGACTGGGAATTTTTCGCGGAAACGGAAGACCCCGTGTATGAAGCTTTCTGGGCGAACTTCAATGGAACGACTGAGTATAATCCTGCGGACGAAGTTCTGCGCGTGAAAGCATATCGCAGACGAATCATTGATCCGGCAAAGCAGGCACACCAAAAATATTTGAAGAAGCAGGACAATGGCGACTATTTCATCTACGACGATCAGGGAATGGTAACGCAGATAGAACTTGTTACGGGAGAAACCTGCAACCGCCGTGTATGCAGACATTGCCACAATCCACTTCCGGACAACTACGGAAAACATACAGTGAAGTTTGCAACCGTTGTCGGCATTACTGGCGCGGGCAAGACCGTCTATCTGTCTCAGCTCCTCAAGAGAATGAAAACCTACGCAGTGAAGGTCGGTCTGTCTGCAATTGTAAACAATACCGGTGTTCGGACGTTTTTAGAGAATAATGCAATTCTTGCGAATGAGCCGCTGCCGGGTTCAACCCCTGCAACAAGGTTTCAACAGCCGTTGTTTTACGAGATGGTTCGTGATGCAAAGGAGTATGGACGCGTGACGGAAACGTTTGTCCTCTATGATGTCGCGGGCGAAGTGTTTACTTCCAGCTCTCTGGTAAACAAGTTTGCGCCGTTTGTAGAACATGCAGATGGTGTAATTGTCCTGATTGACCCGATGCAGTTTGACGTTGTCAGCGGGGTCATGAATCACGGAAACCGACTCGATGAACCTGCTACAGTTCTTGATATAATGCAAACCATCTGGTGCCGCAATCGTGATAATGAGAAGTGCGATATTCCGTTTGCCGTATGTATTTCCAAGGCAGATACACAGGCGGTGCAGAACGTGCTGAGCGAAAATCTGAAGCGGATGCTGCTCGATGATGTGCACGGCATAAAGGATGAGAGCGGTTTCAATAGACCGCTGTTTAATGCGCAGGAATACAATCCCATTTTGAATGAACTTTACAAATTCATTCAGAGCAATGAACTTGTACTTGCCCAACAGATGCAGACAAACTATTCCACGTATGCGTATTTTGCTTTTACAGCGCTGGGGTGTGATGTTGGGGAAGGCACACGACCGAATGGAGACAAGTATCAGTTCCCTGTCGGTCCGGTTTTGCCCAAGCGTGTAGAGGAGCCGCTCCTGTGGCTGTTCCACAAGCTCGGATACATTGGTGTCAATGTTCCGATTGATGATCCAACAAAACCGAAAGTACCCTGCCCGAACTGCAACAGTCTGGACACAGAAGATATCCCAGAGGACGAACAATATGTCACGTCTGGCTGGGGGCCGTTTAAGAAGCGGTTACATGTGACACGGAGATGCCGGTGTTGCGGATACTGCTGGGAACACATTTAATTGAGCATTCCGAGCATGGAAGGGAGTTGCCATGACAGAAAATATTATGCAATGCTGCTATACCAATGCAGTTCAAGAAGTTGGCGGCAAGATCAGTTCGGGCTGGCAGCCTGTTGCAGTAAGCGACAATATTCCTTCTGAGGCATATAATGGCTGCGTAAGTCTGCAAAATGCAAATGCAACAATTCAGGCACCCATGGTCGATGAACGAGGGAACGTTCTCAATCTCTATGAAATTACCGGGGATGGGTCCTTTGTATACGTGAGCAGGACACAATACGGATTAGTAGATCGGCTCGGACGCCCCAACATGTTCTCCCACGCCTATATTTTCTCCTGGAAGAAAGAAGACGTGATTGGGGATCCGAACACATTTCTTACAATTGACAGGAGTAACTTTGCTGAAGATGAGCAGACCGCAAGCACACAAAAAACGCAATTGCACAGGAATGCTGCACTTACTCTGGAACAGGCTATGCGCACAGCGGGTCTCACGCCGGAAACCTACCTCACACTGATACAATGCGTATATTGCCAATTTTCTGAGCGAAAAGCAGCAAAGCCGCTCTTTATCCAATTCGATGGTTCCGAAGAACAGATGCAGGCAATTCTGTATTGCATTTATTTTGGGCTTCCGCATTACGTCAGAAAGAGCTTGTCAATTGCTTCGGCAATATCCAACACATCGGACAGCAAAAATATCATTTTCTCTGAGTTTGCATCAAAGCATGAAACGTACATTATTCCGCAGACCGGAGAGAACAATCTTCTTACGCAGCGCGCGGAACGAAAGATTGCGCGGCTGGGCTTTTCTGACTTTGCGGTGCGGAATTGTACGAGCATCGATGCCAGGCAGTATTTTGCGCAGTTGGATAAGCTGGCAATGGAGTTAGGAGATCCAACGGCTTCAAATGAACTGGTTCTTAAAATCGCTCACCAGTTGATTGAGAAAGTTAAATTGAGCGACCTCGGTGACGAAGAACTTGACAACCGCTTGAGTGACGCACTGCGTTCAAAAACGTATGGCAGCCAACGGATGGATGAGTATATCAGTGATATGCTCGACGAGGTTCGTGCGAGAAAAATGTTCCTGACGGAAGAAAGCGAGGCAAATCTCGCCGACCGTCTGGCGGTTCCTGCAACTGCTCGTTTGGCAGATTCCGGGGAGCAGTATAATATCTATCGCTTCAGCACACTTTCTGTGGAAGAGGCGGCCAAAATGCTTACCCACATGTCCAAAGACATCTTTGCGAGATATAGCCAAACCTTGGCGAAAAACGACAAGGGGCTCCAGATTTTGGATTGCTACTATGCAAAGTACGCATTGTCTGGCAAAGAGGTCACATGGCAGACGCTTTCCTCACTGCTGGATGAAACCAGTTTTATGACACGCCGAGCAAAGACCATAGATCTGATCGACGCTAAAGCCTGGGCGCTATATGACGCTTCAGTTGAGAAGAAAGGCGAGGGTGTTCCTGCATACGACGCACTGATGCATTTGATGGGCAAGCTGTATGGTGTGGAAAATCAGCAGCAGTATGAGCAGGCGGCGAAAGAGACGTATTGGGAACGGAAACGTTTTGAGGATTTTGCATATGAAGACCTTCCTGAATACAAGGCGATGACGCTCAACTCTGCAAAATGTAATATGTTTGCACATATGTACCAGATTATGGACGTGTTCAAAGGTGACGGAGATGAGTCGTTCTTAGAATACCTGGAGGCTTTTTTCTGTAAGTTCAGACTTCAAATTGAGGAAGGAAAACTTACGGACGCGATTCTTCGTTCGTTGGAGAAAGAATTGCACGTATCTTGTGGGAACACAGAGACTCTGTCCAGATGGATGAAGGTTGTGATCCTGACAGATGACGAAGAACGTTTAGAAGTGATTCTTGCAATTAGAAGAGCGCTTCAAGATCAAGACTACGGCGAGGTCGTTTCCGAATATTTAGAGTTGATCGAACGCGGCTCTTTCTCCCGCAATAACACCTCGCTGGTAAAAGCTGTGAGTATCGCAGTTTGCGAGGAATGTATGAAAATGGACAACGAACGCAAGCCTGTTCCATTGGATGTCTGGATTCTAATCGGCTCGGCTCGATATGCAAACAGCTTCGAATTGTTCGACCACCTGACACCAGCGCCCCGCATTCTTCAGGTAGATGAGTTTTTTGTTGTACGGCAAAGTAAACTGCTAGCCAAACAGCCATATTTTTCACAAGCGGAAGACTATGTCCATGACAAGGGCATTGAATCCAGAGCGGTCCGTAAATGGCTGAGTGAGTGCAAGGCGGCAGAAAAAAGAAAGCGTGTGGAAGAGAAGAGGGCGCGCGCCGAGGAAGAAGCAGAGAAAAGGGAGCGTGCAAACGCACTGCGTCAGAGTTCTCGGCGGCTGACATCGGAAGACCGAAGCAGTCTTTCTCAACAGGGAGGTTCTTCCTCACGGTCTGATAACTGGTCAGAGCGCAGGCAGCCAGAGAAAAAAGGATTCCTGAAGGAGTTGTTTGGACGCAAATAACGAATCCAGTTATAACAATTGGAGGCTATTGCCCAATGAAAAGGAAAGGTTACTATAGCCAGAGCGACTTGTACTGCAGCACAGTATATGGAAGCGGAATCTATGAATGGAGTGGACAATATGTGCAAGACCCATTATGCGGAGATAATGGAGAAGGGCATATCAGCCCACTGCTTACCAACATCATTACCGGAGAACAGTTTTTTGTAAAACGATTCAATTGCAGCGACAAAATGTATCCCTGCTATCGGGAAAGAATCTTAACGCCGCCTGTAAACGATTATATTCTTTGGCCCAGCGATATGATCGATTTGACAGATGAGCAGCAGACTGACTGTAGCCTTTTTGTGGCGCAGGAGTATACGCCGACCCCAACGCCAAATGAGGAGCGGAAGGGCGCAAATGCGTTTTTGTTTCCCTATGGGGGATATTCGGTAGTGGTAAATGGGATTCGCAGATTGTCGCAAATCGAATCTCCAAACTGGAAAAGTAGAGATATCCGGCAGATGGCGGTTGAAATTGCGCGAGCATTGGAAAGCATCAATAGAAGCGGCTACTTTTATGCGGATATCCATCTTTCGAGATTTTATTTTAGTACGAATGGATCTGTGTATCTGGATTTCTCCAATTTAATCTACAGTGTGAAAGATACCGTGGGTGCGGAGGCAAAAGAAATCTGCCATTTGGAACCCGCTGAATACCCCGTTGAGTTTGCAGATCCTGCTGTTGTTCGCGGGCTGATTCCCAATGTGGATTTTCACTCGCAGAACTATAGTGTTTGCGCCTTGTTTTTCTATTTATTTCTTGGACAATACGCATACGACGGTCGGCTTCTAACTGGATATGCAGACGACACCATTCAAACGCATTATGTGAAGTTCCGCGACTATCATAAAATGCCCGTGTTCATCTTTGACCCCAAGGACGATCAAAATGCACTTGGTGCTTTTTTCGAAGAACAGCAGGTCATTGATCTGTGGAACGAACTTCCGAATGTGCTGAAAACACTTTTTGTCAAAACGCTTCGCCAGGAGAATGCAGAAAGAAAGACGAGCGTGAACAACCCTACTCCAAGTATGTGGCTGAAAATCTTCGAAGAATTAGGCTGGTGTGAACAGAGAGGAAATGTCGAATGATTCGTTTAGAACCTGTATTTGAGAGGATTAAATATAACGCGCTGGATTATATCGACCGATATCAGGCACCAGTGAGTAGCCTGTCTTCCATTTTGTCTTCCGTAGTGGAGCAAAACGGTGTGGAAATTCTTTTCGATACGGTGAGGCTGGAAGAGGCTATGCGCAGTAACGGCGCAGAAGAAGCAGATATATATCGCGTTTGCCTGATGACACAGGTAACCGGTCTGCGGGAGCTTTTGAAACGAGACGCGAGGACCGCACAGCTTGATCTGGATCGATACATACAAAACGCGGTTGAGGAGTCCTGTCTGAATCGGGATGCCATTCTCCAGATTGTCTCCGCAATATCCTTTGCCATAGGAATTTCCATGAACGTTCGAGAAAATCCGTCGAAGGACGCAGATCACACGACGAGCAAGGTCGCTGTGTTAGCATATGCAGTTTGCCGGGAAAACTTGTCGAAGTTCAAAGATGCATTTGAAAAGGCGGCGTTCAAAAAGTCGACGTCTGTCGTGTTGGATTTTGAATTGATCGAACCCCTTGTTCAATATGGCATTCCAAAAGCGAAATATTATTTGGGGTATTGCCTGTTGAAGGGCATTCAGCTGGAAGAGAATGAAACGCGAGGCATTGCTTTGCTGCACGAGGCTGCCGACGCTGGAGACAGCACAGCTGCAGCGGCGTTGGGCGATTACTATTTTGAAAAAGGCGGTTCCAGCAATTGGACGAAAGCTTACGAATATTATACTGGCTACGGAGCTATTGCACTTAATAAGAACCGCAAGAAAGCAATTGTAAGTATTTTGAATCACAAGCTGTATAACAGGAAGATACTAGGACTTTGCGTGATTCTGTTCTTCGCTTTCGTTGCTACTGTGATTTGGGCTCCCGCGACGGCGGTTTTTGCTGCACGTCCGTTTTGGGGATGGTTAGCAGTTGCCGTGCAGCTCACACTTCTGGTTTTGAGTATTTTGCATTATAGATCAAAACCGTATGACTGCGTGTATACGCTCCCGGTTGCAATGTCTGCGATTTGGTTTGTGTATATGGCAATCAGACTGTTGTTCTAATAGGGGGTTATTATGGCTGATACTGAAACCAAAACCGTGGAAACAACCGAGAGAACGGTTAAGGGGTTTGCATCTACAAAAAGAAACAGACTTGTTTTCTTTGCCCTGAATCTGGCGTTGGTGGTCCCGTTCGTAATCCATAACTACTCGCCTTGGGGACTCGGCGGAGCTTTTGCCATAATGCTTCTGTCCTATTATCTGCTTGTTATGAAGCCGCAAGTGGTTGCAACGGCAGCAAGAGATATTCCTCTACAGTTGTTCCTGAATATTTGCCTCTATCTGGTGGTATCGTACCGTTCGCTGATCGACAACTTCGGATTTGAAAGCATAGGCGACCGTCTCGAAAACCTAAAAGGTATGTGCGGAGTTCTCCTGTTAGCAGGACTGGTTGTTGACATTTTTACGCATCGCCTGTGGCTCCAGCTTATCGGAAAAACGGTTGCCGGAGCATCCATTATTCTAGTGATTTGGGCGAACGGTAAAATCTTTGAACCAACATGGAAAGACGGAGGAGAAACATTACTGACGGTTTATCTGCTCGTCGCGGTTGTCTGGTTTGTGTTCTGCGTCATTTCCTGCCATGTGGATTCTGGTACATACACACGAAACGATTGGCTGTCAAATATTCTGCTGATTCTATTTGTACTGTTTTGTATAACGGAAAATGGGCTGGCACAGACATTTATACCGAGAGCGAAGCTGTACCTGTTGTCAATGTCCACGGCGGCACTGGCTTGGTGGAAAGTTATCCTGAGCGTGGTTGTTTTAGCTGGCGGTGCAATTGTAACGTTTGATTATCAGAACGACACAATGGGCGCGGACGCACTGGTTTTATGTTTTGCGGCGAGTGCGTTAATAATCTTGAAAGTTCTACTGGCAAATTATTTTGCGTTCAATTGGGTTGTTTTTCTGGTGTTCTTAATCGGATGTATAGGATGCATTAACAATGAAGTGCGCTGCAAAAAGACACTGCGGTTAGCGGCACTGGATTATGCAGCTGTACAGCTTGTTGCCATATTGGCCTCTATCTGGCTGCTTAAAGCTGGACTGTGGATAAACTTAGTGATTGTGGCTGCCTATACACTGGTTTTCTATGAAACTGCTGAGAAGAGGAACAGTGGAAAGTATAAACTGTGCCATTGGCTCACAATCCTCTCTGCCCCTGCAGTTTATGCCGTTGCGTATATTTGGCACATGCGATTCAGTCTTGACACGGTTATCATGCTAGCTCTTATGTATGCGGTATTTGCAGGCGTAATGATCATTCTGCATTGGCCGCATCCGGATAAGCTCATGGTTCCACGCGGCTACAAGGTGGCGGTATGTGCGATGATGGTGCTGCTTTGCCTGATCGCGGTAGGAAGGTTTGGCGCAAAAGTAAATGTCGAATTTGATGATAAGGCGGCTGTCATCGAAATCGGTGCGAGGGGAAAGAACAACAGCATCAGATCCGCAGAATATCGGTGGAGTACGATTACAGGAGAAACGATTGATATGGCGGCAATTGATAATAGTGAATCCAGAATTCCTGTTTTAGGAGAAATTCTTACAATTACTGCGACGGATTCTCATGGAATTGTAACAACAAAGACAGAGTGGTATCCCAGCTGGCTCCATTCCAAGTGAATTTCTAGCCAGAGGCGGGATTAAGTGTTAGCTTGCTCGCCACTGGCTAAGCGCATACTGAGAAAGTTGGGCTGGAACAAAGAGGTACATAAAATGTCGAGAAAGCTTTCAGAGGACCTTCATAATCCGTATCTGTTTTCCGAGTATAAGGCTGGAGAATACGAGTATGAAGTAAGTGCAGACGGTAAATCCGCAACCGGCTCATTGAAAATTGCGGAGGATCCCGAGCGAGACAGCAAAGCGCAGGCATCTGCGGGTGGAGAGTTTCGGCGAGGTAAAGATCACGAGTGGGGAGCTGATGATGGCGGCCATTTAATTGGCGCACGGTTCGGTGGCGAAACAGGGGAAGAGAACCTGACTGCGCAAAATCGGAATCTGAACAGAAGCGATTATAAACAAATGGAAAACGACTGGGCTGCCCGGCTGGAAGACGGAGAGAAAGTGTTTGTACATATAGAAACGGATGGCGTTGAAAGACCGAATGCCTATATGGGTTACGCGATTTACGAATCACCGGATGGTACGCGTGATTTTGATACGTTTCATATGGTCAATGAGAGCAGAAGCGAAGTTGCAAGCTGGGAAGAAGAAGCAGCTGAATGGGAAGCGTCAGAAGAATATGATCAATTCGAGGAACCGATAGAAGCGGAAGAAACAGCTGAATTGGAGGAACCAGAGAAATCTGAGGAGTGCGAACAATCTGACGAACCGTTAAACAGCGTCGAGAACGATTATGCACAAAGCGACGCAGAGATAAGCACGGAACAGGAAACATCAGATCAAGAGGAGAACGGATATCTCGGAGATGCCGCAACAGAAAACGCTTCTTCCGAGAGTTCATATGAAAGCGAGTCGAGCATGGAAACCACGTCGTCAATGGGCGATGATTAGCCAGGAGAGATATGGATGAGACATCAGATTATTTTTGGAACCTCTGTTATAAACAATGAGCCGCCAACGGTAAAGGATCCTACGGTTTTTTTCCCGGGACGAGCAATGACAGGACAGTCGGGATTTCAAATCAATGATGATATCATGTCCAAACACATTCTCCTTCTGGGCGGTTCGGGCTGTGGCAAAACAAATTCGTTCTGCTATACGGTTAAAGCGCTTAGAGAGTCGATGAATGGAGAGGATATCGCAATCATTTTTGACACCAAGGGAGAATTCTACGACGAGTTTTCCCACGTAGGTGATTATGTGATTGGAAATAGCGCCCGTTTCCGCAAGATAAGCTATACCTGGAATATTTTTGACGAAATATTGGCCGATGGATGGGACGATGCAAGTGTTTCCATGAACGCCCGTGAACTCGCGGCGGCGTTGTTTCACGACCGCGGATCATCTACACAACCGTTCTTCTGCAATGCGGCGAGAGACATTTTTCGCGGAATATTGCTGCATTTTGTTCGTCAGGCGCAGGTCGACCCGGCCGGTTGGCAGAGCAAGCTGAACAACGCAGATCTCATGAAGGCGTTTCAGAGCTTTCAAGTCGAACACTACATAAAGATATTCAGGCACTACCCTGATTTGAATTCTCTGGTTTCTTATTTTGGAGATGGGAAATCAAATCAGGCGTTGGGAGTGTTCGGCGAACTGAATAGCATGCTCTCGGAGTATTTTGTTGGTATCCTCGCAGAGCATACGCCCGAGAGGAGCATATCAATGCGGCAAGCCGTCCGGAAAAAGGGCGGGCGTGCAATATTTGTTGAGTATGATCTTGCGGTTGGCGAAACGCTGACGCCTGTTTACAGGCTGCTGATTGACCAGGCTTTGAAAGAAGCATTGAGCAGAATGCAAAAATCCGGAAACGTTTATTTTATTGCCGACGAGTTCAAACTTCTGCCCAAACTACAGCACATCGATGATGCGCTGAACTTTGGCAGAGGTCTTGGTGTGCGTGTCATGGCAGGGATTCAGAGCATCGATCAACTTTACGATGTTTACGGTAAGGAAAAGGGCGCTGTTATTGCCAGCGGCTTCGGAAGTATTTTTGCATTTCATACAAACGATGGCTCATCCAGAGAATACATTACGAACAGATTCGGTCCTAACATTATTATTTATGAATATACAAGCAGCCAGAAAAACGCAATTGCAACGAAAGAAAGAGATGGAAATACGGTCGAAGCGTGGGATCAAATGGAATTAGGCGTTGGTCAAGCAGTGATCGGTCTTGGCCATGATGCACCTTTTTTATTCCAGTTCGATGAATATGGAAAGTAGGGCGAAGAAATGGCGTGGAAGAATCGAAGAGAAGTTGACGCGGCAAATCAACATCTCTCCAATATATATCGCAGCCGCGGGCGGCTGGACGGGTTGGGCGCATATCTGTCCGCTGGCGGTATTCCCGCAAGTTTTATGATCAGTGGCGGCGCAGGTCCGGAAGAAAAGTACGAACCTTTGTATCAGTTTCTGGATGCGTTCATTGGAAGGTATCCCATGATCGTGATTCATAACAACGATGTGCACATGGAGGCGCTGGTTTCGCAGACATGGCAGGACGCGGGAGTCGGAGACAGCGCACCCTTATGGGTTGTAAATCATCGCAATCCAGAGTTTGAACCGTTTGCCGCAATGAGCGATACACAGGTTGTGACCGTGATGCGCCAACTTGCCAATAAGCTCTGTTATACGGTAACGCCGCGGTTTGAACGGGTAATCAGAGCGCATATTTTCATCCTGAAGGAACTGGAGATCCCGATCAGCTTGTCTGGCTTTTATTACCTGTGCCAGTTCCAGGATATGGGCGAATTTCATGACAATATCCTGTCTCTGCCGTGTGGAGAAGCGACTGGAAGCCGCATTTGGGCAGATCTTGGCGTAGATAGTGAAGACAGCAACAATCAATTTGATCTGTTTCGTACTGTGATTTCCAATTTAGCAGGAGACTGCGTTCAAAGCGGATGGAACACGGAGAACCGTGTCGCATCGAAGAATTGCCTCGAGGCGATTCGGCAAAATGCAACGATGCTTCTTTCCGTAAATGATTTATACACGGAATTGCTGTTTCCGTATCTGGTAGAGGAACTCAAAGGCAACGCGCAGCAACCATTTATTCTGCTGATGGATGGCGTTCGTATAAACGATGAGCATCTTTCCGAGTATCTTCGCCGAGGAAATTCCGGATGCTATTGCGGAATTATCTCCGATAATGTTGTTGACGCAATTGGCGGCGATGAGAATGCATTTTTGAGATTTGCAGAGAGAATGAACTGTTTTATTTTCTTCAAGCACGGAACAGGCAAAACGGCTGCTGCCTTGTCTGAGATTATAGGAAAATACGACCATACAAAGGTAGAAGCTTCGCAGGGAACCGCCCGCGGATTCTTTCGGATTCTTCCGCATGACAGACACGAGGACATCCGCTTTTCAACGGAAAATCGATATCGCGTTATGCCAGAAGAAATCACTGGACTCTACCCAGGTCAGGCAATCGTATTTGACGCCAGTACTGACCAGATTATTTATTTCAACTAAAGGAGTGCTTTCCTATGGCGTTTGATTTTAACGGAAACAACCGGTCTGCTGCGACTCCAAACAGTACTACACGACGAGACATCGACTATGCCTCAGTGAATGCGGACTCCGGATTTTCCGATAAAGACACTGGCGGTTTTAGCGGGAGACGTGATCAGGCGAGCGGGTTTGGAAGGCAGCCCTTTGGAAGCCAAGTATCTTCCGGGGAAACAACCAGAAGACAAGCAGGATTTCAGAACCGACCGACAGGCTATTCTAACAGGCCGGAGCAAAACGACAGTAGGAACAATCCACCTGCCGGATTAACCAGAATGACGCCAAGACCTCCAGCAAAACGACCGACAGCGCCGCGTGGAGGGTCAGGCAGATATCCAAGTATTCCGTGGAGAATCATATTTCTTGTGATGGGAATTGTGATTGCGGTAATTCTGTGTGTAGTCTTCAGAGAAGCTATTACAGAATTTCTGGCGCAGGTTTTAGCATGGGTCATAGTCGTTTTAATCATTGTCTGCCTGCTCAAATGGCTTGTTTTTGGAGGCAGACGCCGGAGGTAAATGCTCCGTCGTAGTACCCATTTTGTTTATGTGGAGCGTGCATTATGAGAGCGGATATGATCAGGCGAACCACACAGTTTAATTTTGTAATGCTGATTGCGTCCTTGGGATTGGGCGGAGTTTCCTGGATTCTGTGCCTTCTTACATATAATTCCCTTGTTGACGTATGGCCGCGGCCATTTGTAATCGGCGTGGTCTTTGCTATTCTGGCGTTCTTTGTTACATTAGGAGTGTTTGCCGTCAGCCTTCTTCAGGGAGCATTTGAAGAGAACATTCTGAACGGCGGAGGGGCTGGTTCTGTACTGATAGCGGTCTTTGCCTCGACAGTTCTTATTGCGGCATTAGGAACCTTATTTCAGTGGATTTATGGGCTGCATTACGACCGGGAACCAACTGAACCTACAGCGTATATTTTTGTCATAGACGACTCGGGATCCATGGAATCTAACGATCCCGACCAATTGAGATATGCTGCAGTCAATAAGGTTCTCGAGAAAAAGCCTGCTGATTTTCCCTATATGATTTACGGCTTTTCCAATCAGGTTTCCATTCTGCGAGAGATGATGCCAATCTCAGACGGAGCTATGGATATCACTGGGAACAATCGGGGCGGCACATGCATCAAAAAGGTAATGAATCAGGTGATTGCTGATTACCAGAATCATATCTGGGAAGGCGGCGAGCATCCGAAAGTAATCCTCTTTACGGATGGACACGCATCAGACGTGGGCTGGTTCAGTTCCATCAACAAGGCACTGAAGCAGTTTTCCAAAAATCACATCAGTGTCAGCGCCGTTGGGTTAGGAGCCGTAGATTATGCGTTAATGCAGAAAATTACAGCAAAGACAGGCGGCGTATTTATAGATATCTCTGACGCGGCAATGCTGGGAGACGCGATGGAGGATGCAGCAAATCAATACGCTGCTGACGACCTTCTTACAACACGCTATTCTTCGCGCCTGAATTTCCTGTTTGGCTTTCTGCGGATTCTTTTTCTTACGATACTGGGAGCCTGCATTGGCAGCGTCTGCGCTGTGACGTATGGGAAAACGGACGCAGCAGATTTTGTAATACTAACCTCTGTCATTCAATCGTTTGCCGGGGCGTTGCTCATGGAGCTGCTGACATCTATATCAGGTTTGTCGGATCGATTCTGTTGGTTTGTCCTTTGGATGTTCATTGCGGTGATGCTTTGTACACAAAACAGCGGGTATCGGCGAGGTTATGCCCGCCCGTCCAGAGGAAGAGGAAAATCATCGAGCGTGTTACGCTAAGGAAGGAATTGAATATGCGATTAACTCGAACGCGCGGATTTAACCGGTATGCGCAAAGAGATTTTGATCAGGAAAGAGCGGATCTCAACGAAGGCTATCACAATTACGCGCAGGAAACCGAGACAAATATAAACGACGTTTTGACCAGCGATGTGTATACGCTGGAACAGAAAAAGCAATTTCTCCGTGCAGCAAAAATTGATCTTATGCAGAAGAGTCAAGACTACAGCGAGAAAATGCAGCAGATCAATGAAGAAGAGGCACAGCACCTGATGGATTCAATGGCTGATACATACTGTGGTTTATACGATGCGCCACTGCCGCAATCCAATCAGACACCGACCAACTACTGCGGAACAGCTGCAAAGGAAAGTGCTGACAACGAATATGCTTCTGGCAACGAACAGTCCAATGATATGTGAAAAAGGATACCTGTTATGCCAATGATGAATCAAAGGCCGGGAACCAGCCGCCCAAATTCACGCCCTTCTGCACCGAGCTACAACAGGCGCGCAAATAGCAATCGAAGAGATATACGGATGGATAACAGCAGGCGAAGGAATAACCAGTTTCCCAAGCTGTTAATTATCTTAATTCTATTAGTTGTCATCTTTGCAGGCTCGGCTGTGCTGCTTACCTCGATGGGACGCAAAGATGGCAATTCAAAAAGTGTTTCTACCGCACCGGAAGAGGCTGCGCATGAAGAGCTGCCTTCAGCGGAACCGCAAGAAGAACTACCGGAGGAATCGCCAGAGGAATCGCCAGAGGAATCGGAAGCTCTTTCGGAAGAACCGCTGGACGTGACGCAAGAAGGACTGATTTATACCGATGACCGCGTTCCAAACTATACGGCTGCAAACCCGCTCTGGCAGACGCTTCACTTTGCGTGGGAAAGTCAGGACAAGCGCGGGACGGTACAGGTGGACATTTCCATAGACAGCGAAATGTATCGCTATTACCGCGGATTGGGGCGTTATTACGGCGCAGACGAATATCAAAACTATGTTAACGACGCCAACAACAAAAAAATCGCCGCGGAACTCGTGTCGGCCATCCGCAGCGCCTCCAACAGCGGCGCCCAGAGCGACGCAGCCGTCGTTCGGGAAATTGCGAAGTTTGTTCAGGACACGATCACATATCAATATGACCTTGACACAACGGGAGAGGACGAATATCCCAGATATCCCATCGAAACACTTTATGAACGGCAGGGCGACTGCGAGGATACCAGCATTCTTATGGCGGCGCTTCTGAAGGAATCAGGCTACGAGGTCGGCTTTTTGCATCTGCCGGGACACCTGGCTGTCGTGCTGCGAACCGCAGATGATTATACCGGCGGGGCCTATTACGAAATCGACGGACATCGCTATTTGTATATTGAAAGCACGGCAAGCGGATGGAATATCGGCGATATTCCAGAGGATGTCATGGGGCAACAAGCCGCATTCTATGCCATACCATAGCTGCATGAAATGGTCATAAGTGTCTTGAGATTAGTCAAAAAGGGAAGGTTCAATGCAATATATTTATCTTAGCCGTTGCTGGAACTTCTTCAAGGGCAGAAAAAGAAAGAGATGGCTGCTACAATGTGCAATTTTTCCTTGGATGGAATTACCACAAAATTGATTCCACTCGATTTAAACGGTATCGAAGACAGAATACGTTGGAATACGGTCTCAGCCGAATGGAAAACAATAGATGACCCGAATTATACAGCGCAAGCACTTAATATAGCTGAATACAGGAAAAAGAAAACGCAAGAAATTCTCTCTGGAAAAAGATATATCCACGGAATTTATACATCACTGGAAATCTACACCAAGTCTGGAACGCACATAGGATTTATTAATTGTTATCCTTTCCCACAAAAACAAGACACAACTGATTCACTAGCAATAGGCATTATTATTCCTGAAGGCATGTATCGTTCGAAGGGATATGGCACAGAGGCTCTAAAAATTTATTCCGAATACCTTTTCAAATGTGGTACGAGCTTTATTTTTCTTATTACGACCTGTTCCAACTATCCAATGCTTTCTGCTGCAAAGAAAAATGGTTTTTCCTTGTGTGGCGATTTTGAGAATCAGATGACGCAAACTATTTTAAAGAAACAACGCAAAATGAGGATCGGCTATGATAATACTGAGAAATCAGACACTTTCAATTTTTGACATTTCAAAGAGAAAAACTATAATAGATTTTTCAAACTACGGTTATTTTAAGAAAGCAACAATACCATTTTTTGTTGCTGCTAGCTTTTTTGACTTGTCTATAAAGGAACGTGGTCATAGAGAAATCAAAAAGTCCATCTATAACTACTGCCATAAGCGAAATCAATATACTCTTTTGTGGAATACAGCCTCTGACGCCTGCGTTCTTCTAGATATTAACGAAGCAACTTATTTTGAAGGAACTGAAACCACTCAAATAAATTCAGATTTCCTGTCCCTTCTCTATGATCTTGGCTTTTTTGTAGACGCAGACTTAGATGAGGTGTTTCGGATTAATCTCCTTAGAAAAAAGCATGCATATGCGTATCCAGAAGACAAGCATATTGATGTCGAAATTCTTCCCACACAGACTTGTAACGCCCGTTGCTTCTATTGTTTTGAACAAAAATATAACAGCTTAACTATGAATACAGAAACAATCGAAGCAGTGATATCTTATCTTTGCTCACGAGTTACACCAGAATCAAACGTATGTTTTATTTGGTTTGGAGGCGAGCCGTTGCTTGGAGAAGAGATAATTGATCAAATACTGGCGGGTGTGAATAAATATTTTCATGGGCAGCTTCCATATTATTCGTCAATTACAACCAATAACAGCCTCCTTACATCGGAGATGTTTTGTAAGTTCAAAGGCACTTGGAATGTTAGAGATGTCCTTACAACAATAGATGGTTTTCGAGAAGAGCATAACCGACGGAAAGCCTATGTGAGCCAGTCTTTTGATGCTTATACAACTACAATTAAAAACCTTAGAAATCTTGTGCGCGCAGAAATACGGACAACTTGCAGGATTAACCTCGATAAAGACAACGCAGGGCAACTTGATAGGATATTAGATGATCTTATGGAATTTTCACAACATTCCAATTTTAATGTGCAAATTACGACGCTGCGAAATAAAACCAAACAAGAAAATAGCAGAAATAAGTATTATGCTGCAGAAGAGTATTCTGCATTCTATCACGAAATGATCCCGAAACTATTTGAGAGAGGTTTTGTTCAAAATCCGCTGTCTCAACTTCCGTCTAGGGATAGCTCCAATTGTATTGCTTGCGCGCTAAACAAAATTGTAATCAACGCTAATGGGAAACTGTTTCGATGTGTGCAAGACTCGTTGTCCGATAAAAATTCTGTAGGAGATTGCGTCAATGGAATACGAGGTAATTGGAATTATTCAAAGTGGTATTATGAAATTGACAACTTGGGCGAATCTTGTGAGAAATGTGTCTTTTTGCCATGCTGTCAAGGCGGCTGTAAGTATTATCGCCTTTCACCATCCTTCGATACGACACCATGCTTTAGAAAAAAGTTTTATATTGACTATATAGCTGATCAAATCATCAGGAAATATTCTAAGGAGATAAAAGAATGTCCTATTTAGTAGTGCCTGGATCGTTTGCACCTAAATGTCCAAAGTACGCAAAGGGACGGACTTCACAGAATGTCCATTCCATTTCCTATCACCGGTGCAATTTCAACTGCGAGTTTTGCTTTTTTAAGTACTACAAACACACAAACAATTATGTTGATTTTTCTGCTGAAGAATTTGAAGAACTAGTAAACAAGCTTCTTCCAACTGGTCAGATGTTTAAATTCACGGGAGGCGAACCTACTCTCAACCCTGAGCTTGAACGAGATTTGAGTATCGTTAAGCAGGCGGGAGGGACATGCTTCGTGGACACAAACGGTTCATTTCCAATGTTGATTGAGAAACTAATTCAGACCAATCTAGTCGACCTTTTTGGCATTTCGCTAAAAGGATTATCTGCGGCAGAGGCAGTGAAAAGATCTGGGACACGGAATGAAGAGAGCTGTTGGGGTAATGTGTTAAAAAGCATTTCAATCATTTCGAATAATTCCGCAGCTGATTTAATTGTTACGTATGTGTGCTATGATGACTTTGAGACACGGTATTTGGATGAGTTTGCACATATTCTCTTGAAATATCAAAATGTGTTTTTGAAAATTAATAACTATCAACCAAACGAAGACCATCCAACACCAAATCTTAGGCCTCAAGAACCGCTCCTTTTAGCGGACATGATAGAATCTTATGTAAAAGAGCATCCTATTTGGAAAGGTCGCGTTACATTGGTAAATGGTCCAAAAGCAATATCCGACGCGTCAGAAATAATTTGGATTTGAGGTGCGCTATGGAGTATAAGGAATCGATATTCAATTTTGAAATACCGTTTAAGGGAAAAACAATACTATATAACACATATTCTGGTGCACTGAGCCTGATAGATCGACCGCTGAACCAATACACAAAAGAGTCGGAACGCTCGGAGTTGGCGAAGCAAGGATTCATTGTTGATGTGAGAATTGATGAAAGAAATCGGCTTATAGTCGAAAGAAATCGAGAGTTGTACACTACGAGAATTCGTTATCTCCACATTGAGATCGCACCAACAATGAATTGCCAAGCTCACTGCTGGTATTGTTTCGAAAATGCTTGCACAGAAAAGCACACCATGTCCAAAGGTGTAACCTTGGACACTATAGAGTTTATCAAAACGCAGATATTAAGATCCCAATGCGAAGAATTGTGCCTATTGTTCTTTGGTGGAGAGCCACTTCTGGCAATTGATCAAATAATGACAATCGGTGAGGCGATTAGCTCATATTGCGAAAGCAATAGTATTAAATTTCATTCGGAAGTCATTAGTAATGGTATTGCATTTACCTCCGAAGTAGCTGATAGAATTATTCCAGCTATCCATATGTCAAGTTTGCAGGTCACTTTAGATGGAATACGCACTACCCACGATAAGTCGAAAGGTATTCCGTGCTTTGATCGTGTAATCGAAAACATTGTAGAAAATGCTGATAAGACGCGAATTTCTGTTCGAGTTAATGTATCTTCAAAGAACAAAGACGAAATCGCCGAATTGGTCGATTGGTTAATGGTGGACAAAGGGCTAGATGGTAAAATTCGTGTCTATCTAGCCAGAGTAGATGATTTGGATAGTTGTGAATCGGTAGGAGAAAGATGCTTGGACAATTTCTCTTTTGTGGACTTTAGAAATGATTTCATCCAAGGTGCAATCAAAAAGTACAATAGTTTTGCAATTGACGATTTGTTACCTGAAATTAAAAGAAATTATTGTGGTTATGAAAAGGTACCACAGATTATGATTGGACCAGATGGGGAACTGTATAGGTGCCAACGGACGATGGGAAACCGAAAAAATGCTATTGGGGACATTTATGCAGGCAGCTTTTTCTCAACATCAGAATTATCACTGATCCGCCCCTTGGATGACAGCTGCCTTTCAAACTGCAATCTTTTACCTATTTGTTTTGGCGGCTGCCCAAACGAACGTCGTAAAGGGAAAGCATTAACCTACTGTTTATTGAAAAAAATGCAAATAGAAAAAGATCTCTTTACTTATGTCACAGCAAAACTCAACGGTTAAAAGCATAAATGTGCTTTTGATACTTTTGGAGGAAGGAGGAAAAATAATGAGCATTCTTGTTGAAAGACGAGATGTTGAGTGCAATGTCTCTGGCTGCTGCACCGCGGGTTCCTGCCCGAGCAACATCGACTAATTACGAGGAACGGCAACCGGATTATACCGGTTGCCTGTTCATTAAAAGGATGGGTTGTATGGGTTTAGCTCCAGCGTTACTCCGCAAGGCAAGTATTGCGATGAATATTCCAGTGTTTCTAGATTATTATTGTGTTCTACAGCATGGAGAGTCAATGGTAGCAGGAAATAGATGCTGTGAGAAACTGGTGCTCACCGCGACTTCAACTAACGGAAATGAATACATTTTTAAATTCTATAGTATCCCTTCGATTGATGACAGTATTCAAGTATGGAATAGACAGATTGCCTTTGCGGAAAAATTGCGTGCAAACGGAATTAAAACTCCACAGTATTATCAAACAAACAATAAGTACACAGTCGTTTTTGAAATAACTAATCAGATATGGTGTGCTACTGCTGAAAGTTATGTTGCAGTAGATAATATAGAGATAACACCAACTGTAATGGGAAAGTTGGCACAGTTATTGGCTCAAATGCATTTGATTTCGGAACGCAATGGCATTACTATAGGCATTTCCGCACGCTGGTATAATGCTGCGTCAAAAAATGAAATTATACGCTTTGACAAGTTCATCCAGAACCGCCCGCTGCAGTGTCATCCTAGACTTATTAGGCTATATGATAAAATCTGTGAACAAGGGAACGAACTCAACTTTAATATAAAGCGGTGTTTGCCTATGCTTCCTTCGCTAGCAGTTCAGGGAGATCTTTCAATGACTAATATTTTTTTTAGAGGATCAGAAATAGGTGTACTAGATTTTGATCAATCTGGGGATTGCTGCTTGGTGAGCGATTTGATTTTGCAGAGCGCCACTTGGATAGAATTGATGCGCCAGAAGTACGACATGGCATATTCTGATGCTCTAAACATTGTATTGAACAGCTATCGATCAAGAAGGAATTTTAATAATATCGAAGAGCACCTCAGTCAAATGCTTATTAAAATGACACAGGCGTTTAACTACAAAAGAGTTAATTACATTGCGGATATTGGTCGAACATGCGATTTTGATGCTGCGCTTTATTATAACGAGCTGGAAAAAATAGAAAATTATTTAAACTAGAACTAAATCAGGTGCTTATCTATAAAAGCCAATTAAAACTTTAAAGCAAATGAGAAATACAAATACCATACGCCCGCAAAAATACATCGGCGATCACCTGCTTTGGCTGATTACGGCGATGCTTTGGTATCGGGGAGTTCTATTTACCGCGATTCCTGGAATGACTGTCAAACAATCCAAGATAATCTTATGGATTTCGGCGCTTGTGCTTGTTGCTTTCGGGTACATCATTACGATGAAAAAGCGCAGGAACAATCTGAGCCTGTTTACCAACATTCTTCTCCCGTATGAGCTGTATGCAGTAGTTACCTACCGCACGTATCTTCCCAGACTGGTTTGGAGTTCGGTACTGTTTGCCAGCATTTTGTCGCTTGCCTTTATCATCCTTGGTATGCTTCCAACGACGCACAGCGAACAGCAAAGTGCAGAGGGGCGGAAACGTCAAGTTGTTCACAGCCTGCTCGGAGTCAGGACAATAACCGCTATTTGTATCTTGGTTTTGATAGTGCCAATAGGTGTCAGCAAGGTGTTCGGGCTTGGACTGATGACCACAAAAACGCCGCTCGTTTCTTCAGCATCTGAAGCTGAAAAATGGACAGTCAAAAACAATATTGACATGGTTCGATTGCTTCGGGAGGAAGAATGGAAAGAACTGAGTCCACAGCAAAGGCTGGACGTATTGGGCGTGGTTTTGAATATTGAGATCCGATATTTGGGGCTGAACCATGAGGTGTACTTAAAGAGCAGCGTTTTGAACGGTGAGACTGCGGCACATTATAACCACAAAGACCATGAGATTGTGATAGACCTCGGTCAACTGGAAACGGCAGCTGCTGCCGACGTGTTGGAAAGCTTGTGCCATGAGTGTTTCCATGCTTATCAATATCAAATGATTGCGTTGTATGAGGATACTCCGGAAAAATACCGGAACATGCTGCTGTTTCAATATGTGGGCAGTTACATAAAAGAAACCTCTAATTACAACGACGGAAGTGGTGATCTGATGGACTATTATTATCAAACGATAGAGATTCAAGCCAGACAATATGCTGAGCTCTCCGTTGCAGATTATTATGGCCGTATCAGAGAATGTCTGACGGCAGAGGACTAGAAAAGATGAAAGCTTCAGAAAAGAATCTGGACAAGATCCGCGGCGCTCTGATTGGTGGAGCAATCGGAGATGCGCTTGGCTACCCCGTTGAGTTTTTGACGCTCGACATGATCGTCGGCAAATACGGTGAGCAGGGCATCACAGCATATGCGTTTGACCGCGCGAGCGGGAAAGCTCTGATATCGGACGACACGCAGATGACGCTCTTTACCGCGAATGGAATTCTGTTTGGAGAAACGCGAGGGCGTATGCGCGGCATTGGTGCTGCGCCGCATGATTATGTGGCGATGGCTTATCAAGATTGGCTGACAACGCAGTATGCGGATTACCAGACTGGTTCACAGACAAAGCGGTATGACTGCGGCCGCGGCGTGTCATGGCTGTTGGATGTCCCCGCGCTGTACAGCCGGAGAGCACCGGGCAACACCTGCATTTCCGCGTTATCTGAGGCACGCGAAAGCCGTAATGCGAGCGATTACATAGAATGCCCGCGAAACAACAGCAAAGGCTGTGGCGGCATTATGAGGGTCGCGCCCCTGGGAATCCATGACGCAAATACGTCGATTGACTGGCTCGATCAAGAGGGAGCCTATCTGTCAGCGATCACGCATGGGCATCCTCTGGGTTATCTACCCGCCGCAGTCCTGACGCATATTCTGAACCGAATCGTTTTTCCGCGTGAAAAACAAATGACACTTCTGGAGATCATTGACGAGGCGAAGGAAACGACCAGACGCCTGTTTGACGCTACGGACTATCTTGACGACCTGTGTGCGATCATCGACAAGGCGGTGCGGTTGGCTGCGAATCATGATACGGACAGGAACAATATCAGGCAGCTGGGCGGCGGCTGGGTAGCCGAGGAAACGCTGGCGATTGCTATTTATTGTGCGCTGCGTTACGAGCATGATTTCTCGGCTGGTGTGATAGCCGCTGTGAACCACGGCGGAGACAGCGACTCTACCGGCGCGGTCACGGGTAACATTCTTGGCGCGATCAACGGCTTTGATTCCATCGAGGCGAAGTGGAAGAATGATCTCGAATTGATGGATGTTCTTCTTGAAATGTCAGATGATCTCTGCCAAGGCTGCCTCATGAGCGAATATGACACCTATTACGATCCGGATTGGGCAAGGAAGTATATCGATGCGCACTGGAAGCCTGAACGCTGAAAGAAACAGAGGTATTTTGATTTGGATGAACTGGATTTTGAATATTTGAACACATTCCCGGCTGGAGACCCGGTACGTAAGGCATTGGTCTTTCTCAAGGTTGGGATCAGTACATTTGCAGAGAAAAACTATAGTGACGAAACAACGTTTAAGCTTATCGTTGCTGCGTTGACGCAGGCTCCACTTCTCGTCCCGGTCGGGGTCGATTTTGATGAACTGCTTGGGGGACTCAATCCCGAAGATCTGTCTCCGGATCAGGAACTCCATCCGAAGAGCGGAAGCAAGCCGACTTGGGTAACGGCACGGCTTAGTGATGGCACAGAAGTGATTCCCATGTTTACTTCCAGAAAAGAAGCAGCCAAAGGCGAGAAAGTTCCGCTTATGCTGTATGACCCGAAGGACTATTTTCGGATACTCATGGAGATTGACATGCCGGCCATCATCAATCCATTTGGCGAGGCATCTTTCTATATGAGTCAGAGATTCATAAAAAATGTGGTGATGCCGCAGCTACAGTAAGTGCAGCACCACATATGGCGATTCTTTTATGTATGCCGCGAAGCATGGGGAAAAGCATTCTCACTTTGAAAAACACGGCTTGATTATTGCGCACAATCATTCATCGATTTAGCCTCAGCGTGAACTGTAAAAAACTCGGCCATCGAGATTCCAAGCACCCTGCAAATTTGCTCAATGGTATCTACAGAAAGCTGGCTGCCCCTGCAGCGAGAGACGCGAAGCGTCGTATAGGGAATGTTTCCGCTTTGGCATAGCTGGTATAATGTCATGTTTCTCTCATGCAGTAATTCATCCAATCGTGCGTGCGTATTCAATGTTCTTTCACTCCTATCACAAAAGCAAATTGTTTTTACTTTGATGATAGCATTATATCACAAGATATATACGATAATTTGGACTTATAGAACTCGTCCCACAATTCGGAACTCCAGTTCCGGAGAAGCAGGTTTCGGTGCATATGCTTTGTTGTAAGACACCAGCACCGGCTGCATCCGCCGCACGCCGTCACTGTCAAGGTAGGTTTCCAGATCATCCGGCTCTTGTTCGGCGTATGCCTTGATATAGCCTTGTCCATCGTAAATCATGACGCCAACTTCGCCGGGACGGAGTGTCTCACATTGCTGCACCCA
>ULVB01018367.1_pt1 | contig 34724 bp, 26 predicted proteins | sample 1959071 | NCBI WGS metagenome assembly ULVB01 (sample SAMEA4835776, study PRJEB28245) | human gut metagenome | biome: gut microbiome; material: fecal sample | place: Denmark | collected 2008 | reverse complement strand
CAGAGAGCTATTGATGGGGTGAGTGTGAGCAAGATAATATAGATTGCTAACTTCTTTTCTTATGACTTTATTAGTAGCATGGGCTGGAGCAGACTGTAAAAAACGTGGTTCAAGAACCTCTTCTTTATATTTTGCTACCGACAGTCGTATTTCATGGAATAAAAAAAATGGATATGATGGACAACAAAAAGTATTTGGTTCTTCTGTTTCACCAGATATTTTTGCTTTTTGTGGTGATGTTACATTTTGCGGTAATCAAATAAGTACATTAGTAAACTGTATTAATAATGGACTTATCTTATCGGAAGATGATAATGTAGATATAAAAGTTGATAATGTGCAGAAATATTTAAATACCGCTTTTCAATACTATCCTAAAAATATATTGTCTGGAAAAAGTACCATTCTCTACGGGACACGTATAAATATGGATTTCTTTTTATATAAAGCAGAGTTTGAAAAAATGTCTTCTCAAATTATCTTTCAAAGAATTCCAATTCCAAACAAATCCATCCTTCTTCATGAAGATGGGAGCGGAAAAAACGAATTTCATGAAAATTGGATAAAAGAGAATTCCGAGAAACGTAATGCTTCAGGTACTAGTCGTTCTGTCTACCATTGTCTGCATAAAACTATAATAAGTTCTAAAGAGCCTACTGTAGGCGGAGCACCCCAAATTATTGGACTATACAGAAAATTCAATGCAATACCTTTGGGAATAATAATAGATAATAAACGATATGTTTATGGCTCTGATTTCTGTCCTGATAACGCAGAACGTATTGAATGGAGAAATGAAAATTTTGAACGTGTTGACGGGACAACGGGACTCTTAATTGAAAAAGCTCAACGTCAACCATTTGAATAAAGAAGCAACTCCCTGACTCTCCACTATATCATGATTTAAAATTAAGTAAGGAATTAGGGGAGGTCGAGGTGTCTGGCAACATAAGTTGCCATCAGGGTATTGAATTGTGGTGTAACAGAAGCACGTCCTAGTTTAATAGGAAGGTCCTGGTGCGACTCCAGGCTTTTATTTCAAAAGTCCTTAAACTGGGTTATAACAGTAATGGTAACCAACTTCTTGACTAAAATATTAAATTCAAATAACATATGCGTGATTTTAAAGACATTAAAGTCGCAGTAGCTGGTACAGGCTACGTGGGACTGAGCATAGCTACATTGCTATCTCAACATCATCATGTAACAGCGGTAGATGTAATTCCGGAAAAGGTGGAAAAACTCAACAATAAGATTTCACCTATTCAAGATGATTATATCGAAAAGTATTTGGCAGAAAAGCCATTGAACCTTGTAGCCACTCTTGATGGCAAGTCTGCTTATGCGGATGCCGACTTTGTTGTTATAGCAGCACCGACCAATTATGACCCGGTAAAGAATTACTTTGACACTACTCATGTAGAGGAAGTCATAGACTTGGTATTGGAGGTAAATCCCGATGCCATCATGGTCATCAAATCAACCATCCCTGTCGGCTACACTCGCAACCTCTATTTGAAGTATGCGCAGAAAGGTGTCAAGAAGTTCAATCTTCTTTTTTCTCCTGAATTCCTTCGTGAAAGTAAGGCACTTTACGACAACCTCTACCCAAGCCGTATCATCGTAGGATATCCAAAGATTATAAACAAGCCCGAATTTGAAGCTGAGAATAAGGCCATCGAATCAGTAACAGATGTTGATATGTTGATTGAAGCAGCTAAGACTTTTGCTGCTCTTTTGCAAGAAGGCGCCATCAAGGAAAACATCGACACCCTCTTTATGGGCATGAAGGAAGCCGAAGCCGTTAAACTCTTCGCTAATACCTACCTTGCTCTTCGTGTAAGCTATTTCAATGAGCTTGATACCTATGCAGAAGTAAAGGGTCTTGACTCAAAAGCCATCATTGAAGGTGTAGGTCTTGATCCCCGTATCGGTACACACTATAACAATCCATCATTCGGCTATGGTGGCTATTGTTTGCCGAAAGATACAAAACAGCTCCTCGCAAACTATCAAGATGTACCTCAGAATATGATGTCTGCTATTGTTGAGTCTAACCGCACACGCAAAGATTACATCGCAGATGCTGTATTGCGCAAGGCTGGATGGTACGACTATTCAAGCAATAATCAATATGGTGCCGAGCATGGCAACTGCGTTATTGGTGTATACCGTTTGACAATGAAGTCAAACTCCGACAACTTCCGTCAATCTGCTATTCAAGGCATCATGAAGCGCATAAAGGCAAAGGGTGCTGAAGTCATCATTTATGAACCGACACTCGAAGATGGTACAACATTCTTTGGAAGTAAAGTTGTAAACAATCTCGATACATTTAAAGCAGTGAGCAAGGCTATCATTGCCAATCGCTTTGATGATAGTTTGAAAGATGTAGAAGATAAAGTATATACACGTGATATTTTTAGAAGAGATTAAAAACAAATTAAATTAAAATAAAATTATGAGCATTTTTGCAGGTAAAACCCTTATGATTACTGGTGGAACAGGTTCCTTCGCTAATGCAGTACTGAATCGTTTTCTTCGTACAGACATCGGTGAGATTCGTATTTTCTCACGTGATGAGAAGAAACAGGATGACATGCGCCATGAATATCAGGTAAAATATCCTGATGTGGCCAACAAGATTAAGTTCTTTATTGGTGATGTACGTGATTTGCAGTCATGCCGTAACGCTATGCCTGGTGTAGATTATATCTTCCACGCAGCAGCCTTGAAGCAGGTGCCCTCTTGCGAATTCTTCCCGATGGAAGCTGTTAAAACTAATGCTATTGGTACGGATAATGTACTCACTGCTGCCATTGAGGCTGGTGTAGGTGCTGTTATCTGCCTCTCTACAGACAAGGCGGCTTATCCTATCAATGCTATGGGTATCACCAAGGCTATTGAGGAAAAGATTGCTGTGGCAAAGAGTCGTTATTCAGGTAAGACTAAGATTTGCTGCACACGTTATGGTAACGTAATGTGTTCACGTGGTTCTGTAATACCTTTGTGGATTGATCAGATCCGCAATGGCAACCCTATCACATTGACCGAGCCAAAGATGACACGCTTCATCATGTCGTTGGAGGAGGCTGTTGACCTTGTTCTCTTTGCTTTCGAGCATGGTCAGAATGGTGACATTCTCGTACAAAAGGCTCCAGCTTGTACAATCCAGACTCAGGCAGAGGCAGTATGTGAGCTGTTCGGTGGCAAGAAAGAAGAAATCAAGGTTATCGGTATCCGTCATGGTGAGAAGATGTACGAGACATTGCTCACAAAGGAAGAGTGTGCCAAGGCAGAGGATATGGGCAACTTCTATCGCGTGCCTGCTGACAACCGTGGTTTGAACTACGACAAGTTCTTCAAGGAAGGAGATACCAAGCGTGCTGAAATCGAAGAATTTAACTCAGACAACACCTATCGTTTGAACCTTGAAGAAACAAAGGCAAAGATTGGAGCCTTGGAGTACATTAAGAAAGAGTTGAGTGGCGAGGGCAACTTCGTGCAGTAATTTAGGCGTATGAAGATTTTAGTTACTGGAGCCAAAGGTTTTGTAGGCAAAAACCTTTGTGTTCAACTCAATAATATAAAAGACGGCAAGGCTCGCTGCTACGGAGACCTACAGATAGAGGAAGTATTTGAGTACGACCTCGACTCTACTCCCGAGCAGCTTGACCAATGGTGCAAGGAGTGCAACTTCGTGTTCAACCTTGCAGGCGTAAACCGCCCCAAGGATAACGACGAGTTTATGAAGGGCAACTTCGGTTTCGCCTCTACCTTGCTCGACACCCTTAAGGCTCACGGTAACAACTGCCCTGTTATGCTTTCAAGCTCACAGCAAGCATCTTTAACAGGACGTTTTGGTAACAGTGAGTATGGCAGAAGCAAGAAAGCTGGAGAGGACTTGTTCTTGGAGTATGGCAAGGAAACAGGAGCCAAGGTTTTGGTTTACCGTTTCCCAAATCTCTATGGCAAATGGTGCCGTCCAAACTACAATAGTGCCGTAGCCACATTCTGCAACAATATAGCCAACGACCTCCCCATCACAGTAAACGACCCGAGTGTAGAGCTTGAACTGCTTTACATTGATGACCTTGTTGACGAGATGATTCACGCATTAAAGGGTGAGGAGCAGCATTGCGAGTTTGAGGGACTTGACGTACTTCCTTCAGCAGAAGGCAAGTACTGCTATTGTCCTATCACTCACAAGGCAACCCTTGGTGAAATCGTAGACTTGCTCCACAAGTTTGCTGACATGCCCAAGACATTGATGATTCCAGAGATTCCTGCCGACTCGTTTGCCAAGCGTCTCTACAGCACATTTCTTAGCTATCTGCCAAAGGACAAAGCTATTTTCGACTTGAAGATGAATGTAGACCCACGTGGTTCATTCACAGAATTGGTACATACTCTCAACTGTGGTCAGGTAAGCATCAATATCTCAAAGCCTGGTATTACTAAAGGTGAGCATTGGCACAACACCAAATGGGAACAGTTTATTGTTGTAGCAGGTCATGGCCTTATCCAGCTCCGCAAGGAAGGCACAGACGAAGTGTTAAACTACGAAGTAAGTGGCGACAAAATCCAATCCGTCATCATGCTTCCAGGTTATACCCACAACATCATCAATCTCTCCGACACAAAAGATTTAGTTACAATTATGTATTGCAACGAAATCTTTGACCCCAATAAGCCAGATACCTATTTTGATAAGGTAGAACAGAAATAAAGAAAAGAAACATGGAAAAGCAACCCAAATTCGATTATTCAGATATAAAGTTTAAGGATAATGGCAAATTAAAGCTCATTATCGTTGTCGGCACACGCCCCGAGATAATCCGTCTCGCTGCCGTTATCAACAAATGCCGTCAGTATTTTGACGTTATTCTCGCCCATACAGGTCAGAACTACGATTACAACCTCAACGGCATTTTCTTCAAAGACTTAAAACTCGCTGAGCCTGAAGTATACATGGATGCAGTAGGTGATGACCTTGGTGCGACATGCGGCAATATCATCAACTGCTCTTACAAACTCTTTGCCCAGACAAAGCCCGACGGAGTATTGGTGTTAGGTGATACCAACTCTTGTCTTAGCGTTATCGGTGCCAAGCGTTTGCACATCCCCATCTTCCACATGGAAGCAGGAAACCGCTGCAAAGACGAGTGTCTTCCAGAGGAAACCAACCGCCGTATCGTAGACATCATCAGTGATGTAAACATGGCATACTCAGAGCACGCCCGTCGCTACCTTGCTGACTGTGGCTTACCAAAGGAGCGCACTTATGTTACAGGCTCACCTATGGCAGAGGTTCTCCACAATAACCTTGCCGAGATTGAGGCAAGTGACGTTCACCAGCGTTTAGGCTTGGAGAAAGGCAAGTATATCCTTCTCTCTGCCCACCGTGAAGAGAACATCGACACAGAAAAGAATTTCATGTCTCTTTTCTCAGCTATTAACAAAATGTCAGAGAAGTATGACATGCCAATTCTCTACAGCTGTCATCCACGCTCGCGCAACCGTCTTGCATCCTCAGGCTTCCAGCTCGACCCCCGTGTTATCCAGCACGAACCCCTCGGCTTCCACGACTACAACTATCTTCAGATGAACGCCTTCGCCGTAGTAAGTGACAGTGGCACCCTTCCCGAAGAGAGCAGCTTCTTCACTAGCGTAGGCCATCCTTTCCCTGCCATCTGCATCCGCACCAGCACCGAGCGCCCAGAAGCCATCGACAAGGGCGATTTCATCATTGCAGGTATCGATGAGAAGTCTTTGCTCCAGGCTGTGGATACTGCCGTTGAACTTTGTCGTGATGGTCAGCATGGTATTCCTGTGCCTGATTATGTTGATGAGAATGTATCAACAAAGGTTGTGAAGATCGTGCAGAGCTATGTTGGTATTGTAAACAAGATGGTTTGGAGAAAATACTAAAACAACAACTTGTTATCCCCACTCGATTGACGGCATAGCGCAGAGCAATACTGCGGTGGGGAACTAATTATTATAAAAATGCAAATAAAGAGTATACCGATAAAAAACGTCCAGGGAATTCAAGATAAGACAATCCCTCTTGACATGTTTCCCAATAAACCAAGTATCCTTGTTGTGCCAAACGGTTCTGGAAAGTCCTCGTTTGCTTTCGCCTTTCAGTGGTTGAATAGATTGAGGTTGAAGTTAGAGATGGATGATGCGTATGAAGGAAATGTTAAAAATAAGCCATAACTTATTATAACAACAGACGAGCCAGATAATAACACCTACATTGCAAATGAAAACGTCAATAACGTTAGAAAAAAAAATGGGATATTCGTAATCAATAATGGTTTGACGGCATCTTCTCCTGGACAACATAATGGTATATTGATGGGGAAGGCAAAGATTACTATTCCAAATATTGAATTGTTAGTGGAAAAACCTAATGATGTCAATCTAACAGATGATTTTGATGATGTATACGACACTGCAGCTTTGCCACAGTTTTTTTACCTTTAATAAATTTATTGTTGAGCAATAATCGTTTTATGGCATCATGCGACCTTGATAAACTCAACATTAAAGCAAGACCAGCTAAGGCAATTAATAGTTGTATTATGTCAATTAACTATCATATTTACAGACTATTACATTAGAATTAACAAAGTATTGTTATATAAAAAAATAATAATTATTATGGGAGAAAGTAGAGGTTCACGAATAGCTAAAAATACAGTATTCCTATATGGTCGAATGTTGCTATCAATGATAGTTACATTATATACATCCCGCGTTGTGCTTAATGCCCTTGGTGCTATTGATTATGGTGTATATAATGTAGTAACTGGTTTTGTTGTATCATTTGGTTTTTTAAATAGTGCTATGAACGCTTCCGTTCAACGTTTCCTTACAGTTGAAATGAAAGAAAACAATATTGTAAAGCTAAATCAGATATTTAGTATGGGAGTTACAATACATCTTATTTTAGCTTTTATTATGGTAATAATTGCAGAACCGGTTGGCTTATATTTCGTCAAAAATAAACTTGTAATACCGTTAGATCGTATAGAAGCTGCATTGTGGATATTTCATTTATCTATAGTGGTACTATTTTTTGGTATAATGAATGTTCCATATAAAGCATTGATTATTGCAAGAGAAAACATGGGAGCATTTGCAGCAATTAGCCTTATTGAAGTTTTTGCAAAACTCGCTATTGCTATTACTCTTGTATATTGTGTAATAGATAAACTTATTCTATATGCAGTTCTTCTGATGATAGTTGCTGTAGCCATCCAATTATTTTATATGGTTTATTGTATTTCTAATTATGAAGAAGGTAGATTAAAAAAATATTGGAATCATATACTATTCAAAGACATGAGTAGTTTTGCAGGTTGGAATCTAATAGGAGTATTTGCAGGAATAGTTTATAATCAAGGAGTAAATATAGTTCTTAATGTCTTTGGAGGACCTATCGTAAATGCAGCAAGAGCAATAGCTTTTCAAGTTAGTGGAGCTGCAAATCAATTGGTAACTAACTTTCAGTTAGCTGCTAATCCTCCAATTATGAAAGCGTATGCAACAAAAGATAAATCTGTTTTTAGACTAATATCTTCATCGTCAAAACTCTCATATATTTTACTTTTATTTATTGTTATACCTTTCATAATAGAATGTCCATATATATTGAATATTTGGTTAAAGAATGTACCTGATTATTCTATTATGTTCACAAGATTAGCAATGATTGATATTCTTGTATGTTCATTGGCTGGTCCTCTTCATACCTTGATGCAAGCAACAGGTTCTATAAAAAGATATCAAATAATTGTTAGTGGAGTATTACTTATGAATTTACCACTTTCTTATTTAATGTTAAAATTAGGTTTTGGATTTAATGCAACATTCATTGTATCTATATTTCTCTCTTCTGTTGCTTTGATTGTACGATATGTTCTTTTATTTTCATATGTAAAATATAATTTGCGAGATTTAATTTGTGGATTTGTATTACCAATAATCATATTGACAATAATTGGCAGTATGGTACCATATGTCTTATATAATCTAATAGATCCAGGATTTATTAGACTTATTTTTGTATGCCTAGTATCTTGGTTTACTATATCCATAATATCTTGGATAGGAGTACTTGACAAAGGTGAAAAGTCACTTTTTTTACGAATAATCAAATTGAAAAAATGAAAATAGCTATTATTGCCGATAACCTTGGAAAGAATGCTCCAGGTGTTGTATTTAAAAATGTTTTATCAGGACTATTTGAGAAGATTGATTTTGATATAATCACTTCAACAATGGATTATCAGGCTTCACCTAATCATAAAGGTGTTGTTGAAATCATTAAACAGAAAAAAATACCATCATGGAGATTTAGAACTTTACTTTTTAAAATATTTGGGTTTTACCATACGCAGAAATTTTGGGCACAGAAAATTCAATATATATTGCAAAAAGGTTATTATGATATAGTAATTAGTTTTATGTCTTCAACTTTCTATGCATCAGTAATGGCTGCTGATATTTATACATCTAAAAGTAAGACTAAACATATTTGTTATTGTGTGGACGCTGTTCCTGCTCCGTTACCTTGGGAAAAAACAGGATTGTATAGTTGGGCTATGAAAAGATTCGCTCGAAAATACATGAAGAATTTAGATGTTCTTTGCATGACTAACAAAGAAATGTTATCTTATGAACTTGAAATTATAGGAAATCCCAATATTAAACAAGTTGTACTTCCTAACCCTCCGAAAGAATCTTCATTTAGAATATTACCAATAGAGGATATTACACCAACATTCGTTTATGCTGGAAAAATGTATGGACTCCGTAATCCAGATGCCTTATTAGGTGGTTTTAAAATGTTTCTTAATAATCATCCTACGGCAAAAATGCTTTTTGTTGGATCTGGAAGTTTGGAGTTGTATGTACGGAAAAACTTTGCTGATATTCTTGATAATATAGAATTTATATCATACACAAATGATTTAAGTAGTATTTACCGTAAATGCTCTGCTCTTATAGATGTAAACGCTAATATTAACAATGATGTTTTTTTATCAAGTAAAATAATTAGTTACTTGCCTTTTAATAGACTTATAATTTCAGAGTCAGGAAAGGGTAGTCCTGTTCGTTCTTTGTTTAATACATCAAATACAATAATTCATGTACATCATAAAGATGAAGAATATTATAAAGCGATGGAATATTGTTTTTTAAAATCGGCAACTACAGATTTCTCTGAGCGAAATACGTTTTTAAGAAGTATGGATATTAATGCTGTAACAAATACATTAAAGAAAGTAATATTGGAAAAATATGAAGACTGAAAATCTTATACTAAATGCATTGTTGTTTTTTAATATATTTACGCTTGCAATGTATATTATAACCCCTTTAAGTATTAATTCAGAATATCATATTCTTAATATACTCTATATAGGACTTAATATATTAATGATGAAATTTGGTTTTGATAATGGGCGTATAAAAACAAGTAATCTTACTATAAAACAAGAAAAGAAAATTCCTCCAAAGTTTTTTTATTATGTTTTGTTTTTCTACTTGTGTACATTCTCTATAAGATATGCATATATGCTGTATTTACCTCCTTTTGATTTTGGAGCACTAATTAACCGTATATCCATAGGTGTAGCAGACCCATATTTGGGAAGAACTTTTATGCATGGAGGAAGAACCGTTCCATGGACCGTCTACTTTCTTTCATCTATAGTAGATTCTGTATTCTTTGTTGTATCTTTAATCTGTTGGAAGCAATTAAAGATAAAAATAAAAATAATAGTAATAGTACTGCTTATATTTGAAGCTTTCTATTCAATGGGTACAGGAACAAATTTTGGAGTAATTATGCTTGTTACATGTGTATGTTTGGCTATTCTTATGCAAATACCATATAAGTCTCTTTCCATAAAGAAAGTAGTAAAACTAGTAATATTGGGAGGAATAGCATTCTTACTTGCCCTTTCTATTTTTTCCTACAATATGGAGGGGCGAAGTGGAGGTGATTTAAATAAATTATCAGGCGAAAGTTTTCTAGCATTAGGACCATCTGTTACAATTGATTCGAATTCATTCGTTACGTCTCTACCTTATGAATTACAAATTTTATCGTTGTTTTTATTTAGTTATTTGACGCAAGGTTATATGTTCTTAGAGAATATTTACGGGCTTGATTTTCATTGGGGCGGTTTCTTTGGAAACAATCCAGCACTTCAATCTATTGCCCAAGATTTCTTGTCTTTTAATCCTGAAATAAATAGTTATCAAATGCAAATGGAAAAAATGGGGGTCGATTCGTATGTTAATTGGCATTCTTGTTATTTGTGGTTAGCAAATGATTTCACTTTACTATTTGTTCCTATAGTGGTTTTCTTTATTGCTAAATTTACAAGTTCTGCATTGTATATGTACCGTTCCAGTAGAGATTTCTGTTCAGGTATAGTATTTGTAATTTTTGCGAATATGTTATTGTTTATGTTTGCGAATAATAATTATTTGTCATCTGTTTTTTACTCTTTTATTTTTATTTTCCCCTACTGGTATATAAAGAAATATAAACGTATTTAATAATGGTAGATTTTTTATATCGAACATATTCATTGTTCTGTAATAATTGTGAACTTTTAGAGAAGACTTATGTAAACCGTGTTTTTAGATATATAATTAGATATTGTTCAAATTATATAATACCATTGTGGTATAAAAAAACATGTAATAATTCTCTATATAAGATAGTTCCTACACAAAAGAAAGAAGGTAGGATAATTGCTTCCCTTACAACATTTCCTGCTCGTATTGAAAATCTTTGGATTGTCATTGAAAGCATATTGAGGCAATCGCATAAACCAGATATGCTGATTCTTTGGTTATCAAAAGAACAGTTTCCTTCAATAGATGTTTTACCCAAACGTTTGGTTAGTCTTCAAAATAGAGGATTACAGATTAGATTTTGTGACGGAGATTTGAGATCTCACAAGAAATACTATTATGTTTTAAAAGACTATCCTAATGATCATCTATTTACATTTGATGATGATTTAATTTATCCTTCAAACACCATCTCTTCAGTATTATTAGCTGCTGAGTCAGCCCCAAATTGTATTGTAGGACGTTATTCTAATCAGATAATGTTTGATGATAAAGGCAATGTGTGTTTTATGCGCAATAAAAGAAAAGATATCGCTTATAAAGCATTATGGTCAACATTCATTGGAAGTGGTGGTGGAACATTGTATCCCGCAGGTTTTTTACCAGAAATCACAAAAGATAAAGATACATTTATGACGATTTGTAAAACAGCCGATGATGTGTGGCTGAATACAATGTGTCGTTTTTCAGGTCATAAGGTAATGGCTATAATGAATAGGTGTCCATTGTTGGAAATACAAAACAAAAACAATACAACTCTTGCAAGTATTAATTATGGGGAAGAGAATTATCGTCAACAAATAGCTGTAAGAAATTATTGTATTGCAAATGGACAAGATCCTTTTGAACAATTAAACTAATATTAAAAATATGGAATATTTAAACAAAATTATATCGAGAATTATATCAAAAGTGTCTCCCAGAATGCACTTCTGTTTGGCTTACTATCACCATAGACATAGATGGCCAAACCTGAAAGCACCAAAAGATTTATCAGAGCTATGGATTAAAAGATTATTAGATGGTGAGATTAACCAGTATTATAAACTTGCAGATAAGTATTTAGTCCGTGAATACGTTAAAGAATGTGGTTGCGAAGAAATATTAACTGGACTGATAGGTAGTTACTCAAAAGGAGAGGAACTTGATTTCGATATTCTTCCTCAAAAATTTGCATTAAAAGCAAATTGGGGAGCAGGAATGAACCTTATATGTACAGATAAAAGTAGATATGCAGAAAAAGAAATCCGTAATCAGATTGATTTATGGCTTTCTGGACCCAAATATGCTTTTTCGGAGCGACACTACAATCTTATAACAAGAAGAATCGTATGTGAAGAATTTATTGATGATGGTACAGGAGGCTTTCCTATAGATTATAAATTTATTTGTCTAAAGGGAGAAATAAAAGCTATTCTTGTTTGTAATGACAGAGAATCTGGTCATGCTGATTACATTCCTTATAATATAAACTGGAAACCATTATATGATTATTGTATTGCAAAGCATGATGACAGTGAATTGGTAAAAAAACCAAAGAATCTATCTAAAATGATTGAATGTGCAAAAAAACTAGCATCTGGTATAGATATGGTTCGAGTTGATTTATATTCAAATGGAAATAAAATATGGTTTGGCGAAATGACATTAACACCTGATGGATGTATTTTCCGCAGATGGACACAAAAAGCGATAGATGAGATGGGAATTTATTATAGGACACATTAACAAAACGAAACTGATATAGTTTATCGCATAATATGTTATAAAAATGTATTACAGTACGTCATAACAACTCTGTGAATACATTATGAATATATACTGTTAGTTTCAATAGAATATGACTTTTTAGGTTCATCCATCTATAAGAATTGTCTTTTAATGATGTTTTTTTGATAAAGGTTAGTAAGTCAAGTATATAACTGTTTCTATATATCTGAACAAAAAGGATTTAGTGATGAACTTCAAACAATTTTAGATACATGGAAAAGAATACAAGTAAAAATATTATATCGCAAAAACTTTGTGTGATATATAATACAGCTCCTCGTTATCGAGAAGCTGTATTCCGTATGATTGACGCAGAATATGATTGCGATTGGTATTTTGGTGAAACAAAATCAGATATAAAAGAGATGGATACTTCGCTTCTGAGAAATGTGAAGTATTATAAATCTATAGGAAACCCCAATAAATTATATTGGAAAAGAGGTGTTTTGAAACTTCTTTTTAAGAAAGAATATCAGAACTTCTTTATGTTAGCAGAGGTACGTTCTATAACCGACTGGTTGTTCTTTTGGATCGCTTTAAAGATTTTTCCTAATAAGAGAATCTATTTGTGGACACATGGCTGGTATGGAAAAGAAAAAGGTATTGACGCAAAGATGAAATTATGGCTTTATCATCATGTAGCTGGCACATTCGTATATGGGGATAGAGCCAAACAACTTTTGATAGAAAAGGGAATAGCAAAAGATAGTATTTTTGCTATACATAATTCTCTTGATTATGACAAACAAAAATCTCTACGAGGAAGTATAGAAGTTTCTTATATATATAAGGAACATTTTAAGAATGGTTATCCTACAATAATATTTATAGGACGATTGACCAAAGTTAAAAAACTTGATATGTTAATTGAGGCTTTGGCTAAATTAAAGAACCAAGGTGAATACTATAATCTTGTATTCGTTGGTGATGGCGTTGAGAGAGAAAACCTTGAAAAGATGACCGTAGACATGCAATTACAAAACAATATATGGTTTTATGGAGCTTGTTACGACGAAAAGAAAAATGCAGAATTGATATATAATGCAGACTTGTGTGTTTCCCCTGGTAATGTAGGTTTAACGGCAATGCATGCTCTTGTGTTTGGATGTCCTGTCATAACGCATGATTGCTTTGAATGGCAAATGCCTGAATTTGAGGCTATACATGCAGGTACTACAGGAGATTTCTTTAAAAAAGATGATGTTAATGACTTAACAACTGTTATAAGTTGTTGGTTTTCTAACAAGAGAGACTATCGCAATGAGGTTCGTAAAATGTGCTTCAAAGAAATAGATACATATTGGAATCCATATTACCAGATGGACGTTATAAAGAAAAATCTCAAACTCGTATGACATTAGGCTATTTATATTCAAAATTTTTCAAGAAGATATTAAGAGGGAAAAGTATACTGAATAGTAATGTTGACAGAAAAGCAACAATCTATTCTGGCAGTCAATTTCAAGACTCTTCATTAGGTAGATTTTCTTATGTAGGTTATAATTGTGATATATTCAACTGTCATATAGGTGCTTTTTGTAGTATCGCAAATGAAGTAATTATAGGTGGAGCCAAACATCCTCTATCATGGATATCTACTTCTCCTGTCTTTTATAATGCAAAAGGAGGCACAGGCCATCATATAGGAGAATTACAAGAACCTTCAAGAAGACAAACTATTGTAGGTAACGATGTATGGATAGGTTCAAGAGCCATCATTATGGAAGGGGTGAAGATAGGTAATGGGGCAGTAATAGGTTCTGGAGCTGTCGTTACTAAAGATGTTCCTGATTATGCTATTGTTGCTGGTATTCCTGCAAAGATATTACGTTACCGATTTGACGAGAAGTTAAGACAAAGATTGTCTGAATCAGAATGGTGGAATTTAGAAGAAGAATGTTTGAAAAAAGTCGCTGTATTAGCAGAAAGTCCGGAAAAATTTTGTGATGCTTTAACTTCTATCAAGAAATAATTCATGGAGATGCATTGAAATATTTATTTAACTCCGATATATATAAGATATAGAATATATAACACAAAATTTTAATGGCATACATTTCTAATATTCCCTGCACAGATGAAACAAAAAAATCATGTTTCAATACAAACTAATGGAATAATATAAACAATATATAAACGTAAATATTACAATGAAAATACTTATTGTAACACAATACTATTTCCCCGAGCAGTTTCAAATCAATGAAATTGCTCCAGAACTTGTAAGACGAGGGCATGAGGTGACAGTGCTTTGTGGAGTACCTAATTATCCTAAAGGTATTGTTTTCCAAGGGTATGAAACTTCTGATAATTGCAAGCAAAAAGAAAGGGAATATTACAAGCAAACGGGAGTACGAGTGATTCACGCCAAACAACATCCGAGAGGGCATAATCCTTTTAGTTTGTTGAAAAATTACTTCAGTTTTGTAAAGAACAGCAAGGACGTTGTACGCAATCTTCCTTCTGATTTTGACGTTGTGCTTGGTTATCAGTTAAGTCCGATAACAAGTATGTATGCTGCTGTAGAATACAAGAAGTTATACGGCATACCTTTGATGTTTTACACTCTTGACCTTTGGCCTGTTTCGGCTGAATCAATATTAAAGAGCAGTAAGAATCCTTTGATGTTACCTGTGAGAAGGATGAGCAGAAAAATATATCAAAGTGCAGACCGTATATTGGTAACAAGCCGACCTTTTATTGATTATTTAAATCATGTAAATGGAATAGAGCGTGAGCGTATGGGATATTTGCCACAACATGCAGGCGGGGTAATGCTTTCAATGGATTTGCAAAAAGAAACACATAATGGATGTGCTGACTTTATGTTTGCAGGAAATCTTGGCAATGGACAAAGGATAGATGTAATTGTAAATGCAGCAACTGAATTAGGACCAAGAACAGACTACAAGGTGCATATAGTGGGTGATGGCAGTATGCGTAGCACACTTGAAACCATGGTAAAAGAAAAAGGTCTGACAAACAATGTGGTTTTCTATGGTAATCAAAAGCGAGATGATATGCCTTCATTCTATAAGAAAGCTGATGTTTTGTTGATCACCCTAAGAGGAAACAATGAGGTAGTAAACACTATGCCAGGTAAATTGCAGATGTATATGACAACTGGTAAACCTATTCTTGGAGCTATTAATGGAGCTGCAAACGAGGTTATAAAGGAGGCTGAGTGTGGAGCTTGTGTCGGTGCAGGAGATTATAAGGGGCTTGCAGATTTAATGAAGTCGTATATAGAGAGTCCTGAAAAATATATGGGTTGTGGAGCTAATGCTCGCAGGTATTTTAGTGAGCATTTCACTTTTGAACATTACATGAACGGTTTGGAAAAAGAACTCCAAACACTTATTATGAAATAAACATGATTGGATTTAAGAAACTTATTAACGCTAAGGCTTTATACCAAACACAAGACAAAATATGGGTTGCGAAAGGCATGAAGTTCTTTGCCGTGGATTATACAGGTAAAAGAGTAAGTAATGTATATAAGGTGGGTGGACTGAAGGATAGACTGTTGGGATGTCATCGTCTATCAAGTCAACTGCTTCGTGTGGGATTGCATCATTTATTGCCATTGCAGAATGGAAACATACTTGTCACAGCCAAACGAAAGACTTATATATACGATAAGAATGGAAGAGTGGTGAATGTTTGGGAGGGTTATCAAGGCAATAAACCTGGACATCAGGGTGTATGCGTAGCTCCTAATGGCTCAATTTTCTTTGCAGAGTATTTGCTCAACCCTAATCGCGACCATGACATTCATCTTTGGAGAAGTACAGACAATGGCATGACATTCCATATTGTGAAAACTTGGAAAGCTGGAGAAATTCGTCATCTCCATTTTGTTAAATGGGATGAATACGAACATTGTTTATGGCTTGGTACAGGTGATTATGGAGACAATGGTAGTGAGAATCGTCTTTATCGCTCGGATGATAATGGTGATTCGTGGAATTTGATAGGACAATATAGTCAAGATTGGCGAGCAATTGGTGTATGCTTTACTAAGGATGCATTGCTTTGGGGTACAGATGCAGGTTCTTGTCCTGATACTGTGCATTTTGTTCGCATGGATAGAAAGACACGTAAAATAGAAATATTACAGGACTTTGAAGGACCATGCCATGGTTGTGCCTCGTTTGCTGATGAGCGTGCATTCTTCTCAACCGGTGTTGAAGGTGGAGAGAATGAGAAAGACAATTATAGCCGTATGAAGGAATATAAGGATGGAAAGTGTGAGAATGTATGGAAACTACAGAAAGACTGTTGGCCTTTGATATTGCAATATGGCGTTATGCGCTTTCCTCTTGGAACAGACCAGTGTGACCGTGTAGTGTTTACAACTATGGGATTGAAAGGACATGGTGAAACAATAATGATAGAAAAACTATGAAAAATTATAAGGACATAAAAATTCTTTTAATAGAAGGTAGAGCAAGACAGGTGTTGCCAATGGCAAAATCACTTCGTGCTTTAGGTTGTGAAGTAACAACATACAATGGTAGTAAACTGGATCCAGGGTATGCTTCGAAATATCCACACAGAAAGTTGCTTGCATATTGCGACGCACATGATCCTGAAGGTTCTTATAAAGCTATCAAAGCTGAGTTGGAGAAATACAAGTATGATATTGTGATTCCTATGAATGATGATGTGGCAATCATACTCTCTCAGCATAAAGAAGACTTAAAGAACCTGACAACAATTGCGGTAGAAGATTGGGAGACATTCCAGATGGCATCAGACAAGCTAAAGACTATGTTAGTGTGCATGAAACATAAAATACCTTGTCCTTTGTCATTTACCGATAAGAATGACTATCTTAGTAATAAGGATAAGGTAAAGTTTCCTGTTGTTGTAAAACCTCGTACTGGTTGTGCTGCAGTAGGCTTTCATATAGCTCAAGACGAACAAGACTTAACGAACTATTACGATAAGGCAGAGCAAAAGTATGGCAAGATGCTTATTCAGGAGTATATACCACAGGATGGTCTTCAATACAAATGCGAGATGTTTATCGACCGCAATGGTGAAATGAAAGGAGCTTGCGTTTTTGCAAAGGTTAGGTGGTATCCGATTGATGGTGGTTCCAGTACATTGAATGAAACTGTAAATCGTCCAGATATAGTGGCAGATTGTAAAAAACTATTACAGGAAATAGGATGGCGAGGATATGCAGATATAGATTTGATAGAAGATACCCGTGATGGGAAAGCTAAAATAATGGAGATAAATCCACGTATAACTGGTAGCGTAAAAATATGTTTTGAGGCAGGAGTTAATTTCTCTCAACTTATAGTGGATGATTTCCTTGGTAAGGATGTGAAATCACAGTTTGATGTTAAACATAAATATCTGCGCTATATGCACACTGATGTTCTATGGTTCTTGAAATCACCAAAGCGTTTTAGCTGTAAGCCTTCATGGTTTTCGTTTAAGAATACAACAGACCAGATTTTCAGTTGGTCTGATTTATGGGTGTTCTTTGCTTTTACATTACAGGGATTCGCCAAATTGAGTAAAGACAAGAAAAAACGTAGATTATAATGATAGTTGAAGGAGAGGCTTTATTTGCACTTTTAAGGTTAGGGTTATCATTAGAGTCTAATTGTAATAACAATACCGATATTTATACATTACTTGATTGTAAGAAATGGCGTAATATTTTTCAATTAAGTATCCAACAAGGTGTCAATGCTATTGCTGCAGATGGTTTGCAGGTGTTATTGGAGTATCCAAATAATAAGGAGTTATTGAAATCATTAGATGCCCCACCTTTGAAACTCCAGAAAATGCTGTGGCTTGGTTCTTCGTTAACCATTGAACGTATTTATGAACAGCACAAACACGTGATGAGCGAATTGGCTGCTTTCTATAGGACGCATGGTATAAAAATGCTTGTGGCAAAAGGCTATGGATTGAGCTTAAATTATCCAGTTCCTAATCATCGTCCTTTAGGAGACATTGATATTTGGCTTTTCGGTGAACAAAAAAGGGGTGACAATGCTTTAAGCGAGAGAGGAGTAAAGATAGATTATGGACACCATCATCATACAATTTTCAATTATAAAGGCGTAACAATTGAGAATTATTCTGATTTCCTCTGTGTGCCAGGGCATCGAAAAAATGCAAGTTATGAAAGAATTTTGAAACGTCTTGCATACGAAGAAAGTGTTAGGTATGAAATAAATGGAGAGGAGATTTATTACCCTTCTGCAAATTTTAATGCTTTATTCATTTTGAAACATTCGGCTACTCATTTCGCTTCTACCGAAATGAGTTTAAGACAGTTACTTGATTGGGGAACATTCGTTTTGAAACACAGCAAGGATGTGGATTGGGATTTCGTAATAAAGATTGCCAAGCAGTATAACCTTTATCATTTTATGAGCTGCCAAAATGCTCTGTGTATTGATTATCTTGGATTTCCATTAGATGTTTTTCCTGCTTTTGAGCGAAATAAAGAACTTGAAACACGAGTCCTAAATGATATTTTGTCTCCCGAGTTTAATAAAAAGGCTCCAGAAGGTTTTCTAAAGGGTCTGTTATTTAAATATGAACGGTGGAGGGCAAATGTATGGAAACATAAGATAACTTTTCCTGAGTCGTTGACAGAAACTCTACAAACCCAAATATTTGCTCATATACAAAAACCTGCGTCACTAAAAAATTAAGATAATCATGATTTATAAATTTACAAAACGTATTTTCGATTTCGTATGTGCCTTTCTTGGCATTGTTGGCACTTCACCAATATGGATTCTTTCTATTATCCTAACAGAATTGAGTGACCCAGGACCATTGTTTTACTTTGCCAACCGTGTGGGCAAGGACAATAAGAAGTTTAAGATGTGGAAGTTCCGCTCTATGCGTGTGGCAAGAGGGGCTAATGAGGCTTCATTGCGTCCTGACCAAGACCGTATATTCTGGTGGGGTAAGATTATGCGAAGACTTAAGATTGACGAGTTGCCTCAGTTGATGAACATCTTGAATGGTACTATGTCGATTGTTGGTCCGCGTCCTGCTGCTGTTGATCAAGTTGACATTACACGTGGAGGTGCTAATGCTATTGCAGCTACTGTGCCTTGTGGTTTGACTTCGCAATCAAGTTTGTGGGATTATATCTTTGGTGACCAATTTCCAGATGAGGAAGAATATAATGAGAAAGTATTGCCCATTCGCTTGAAACTTGATGTGTATTACGTAAAGCACGCCTCGTTCTTTGGTGATATCAAACTGATTATCTGGACTGTCATTGCTATCCTATATACTGCTTGTGGTAAGTATCCGCAGTGGATGCATGATAAGTTAGTGGGGTATGCGGAACTATAGCTTTTATGCAAGAAGGAATGGTGAATATTATCTTTGATACAAATGCCGCAAGGGATTTTGTTACAGGTGTAAAGTTAGAAGAACTTGCTGCATTTGCAAAAAACATGTCTGAACTTTATACGACAAAAGGGTTGAGATTGATGATTTCTCCAATCGTCATTATGGAGTTACTTTGTCATTTAAGTGATACTAAAGACAAAGATTTTAGTGTTAGTTTTAAAGCTATTAAGGCTATGATGCTGACACAAGAATACCAGTTAAATGGAAATCTCAGAAGTATGATGTCTCCTGGTGAATTACTCGTTGCAAATGAAATATATCATATGCATTGTGAGCAGAGAGAACAGATGTACATGAGCATTATGGCGATTGCAGAGGAAATATCTCATCGAAATATTGATAACTTGCCTGATTTACATACAATTGACGGTAATTTTATTAAGGATTATGTTGATGATATAGAGAAGTCATTTGCTCAACAATTCAGAGAAGTGTGTAAAAGTGTTGAGTTTTTGGCAAAGTATATGGGAGATAGTTTTGAAACAAACCTCAATACTTTAAAGACAGAGTGTTTACTTGCAACTTATTTTACAAGAACAACGTATAATCTACTTATGAACGAAGGGAAAGTTCCAGATTATAGATGTTTTTTATACCCCTATGCTCCTCAAACATTAGGTAATGTGAAGCAAGGTATAAAGTTTGTTCACCAGATGGAAGAGAACAATAAAGAGGTTATTCGGCGTTACCCTGCTTTTATATCATTAGCAAAAGAGGTTATTAAGAGGATTCATCTGAACAAAAATATGTCTGATGACAAACTGCATAATTATATATGGGATATAAATCTAATGTTCCATATAAATGACCATACAATATGTCGCGAACCACTCATTTTTATTACAAGTGACAAGGCTATGCTTTTAGTTTCTGGTGTATTTCATGATACAGAGAATGTATTGAAATATGATGAATTCAAGCATAAGTTCAAACTCTAAAAAACTCACATAGATAAAAATATACAATTAAAAATGAAATACTTATTAGTAGTAGCCCACCCCGATGACGAGGTTCTTGGGGCTGGTGCATCAATGTGGAAATGGTCGCATAAAGGCGACGAAGTAGACGTAGCCATTATGTGTACAGAGGCAAAAGCAAGAGCTTTTCGTCCTTCGGATGCAGAGTTGGAAGGTGATACAGATGCTGCAACAAACTATGTTGGTGTGAGCAAGAAGTATGAGGCAACTTTTCCGAATATCGAGATGAACACTGTGCCACATTTGAAATTGGTACAGTTTATTGAAAGTGCTATCCGTGAGAGTGAGCCTGATATTGTAATTACTCATCATCCTGCTGACACCAACAATGACCACTTGCAAACCTCAATGGCTTGTCAGGAGGCTATACGTTTGTTTCAGCGTCAGCCGACAGTGAAGTCTGTGAAAGAGTTCTGGTATATGGAAGTACCATCATGCTCTGAGTGGGCTATCAACGATGCCATGAATCTGTTCCGTCCTAACTGTTATGTGGAGGTTGGACAAAATGGAATACAGGCAAAGTGTAAGGCTCTCTCTATGTATCGTGGCGTTATGCGTCCTTATCCTCATCCTCGAAGTGTAGAGTATATCACTGGCTTGGCAGCTATGCGCGGAAGCCAGTGGGGATGTAACTATGCAGAAGCATTCCAAGTCGTGTTGCGCAGATATTGAATACAATGAAAATATTAAAGGCTATTTGGGCATTCTGCTTCTACCTCTTTGTTCCAAGAAGGGCGAAGCGGATGCCCAATAATTGAATATAATGGTATGGAAATAAATAAAGATTTGCTCGATAATTTGTTTGAACAGGCAAAAGGGAATCCTCGTTTACGTCAGAACCTTGATTTGCGCACGTCATCGGCTGATACCAGCCAGCGTATGCTGAATGCTCTGTTGCCAGGTACAGTTGTTGCTATCCACAGGCATGAAGACACGACAGAAACAGTTGTCTGCTTGTGCGGAAAATTGGATGAAGTGATATATGAGGAGGTTGTGACATACGAGAAGGATGCATCTGAAGCCTTGCCTATGGCTATAGATGCACAGGATGTAACACGGAAAGTAGAGTATCGCGAGGTGCAGCGCATTCACCTTTGCCCAGCAGAGGCAAAGTATGGATGCCAGATACCCAAAGGCGCATGGCATACGGTGGAAGTGATTGAACCGAGTGTGATATTCGAGGCAAAGGATGGGGCGTATGGGAAGGATGGCAGCGAAACTGCTAGGGCTTAAGGGGATTCTTTAAGAATGTGAGGATGACATGATTGATGCATTGATATTACCATCTGTCCCTCCACTAATAGATATACGGCTAACGGCTCCTATCACCAATTTTTTTAAGGAACTTTTTGGGGGATGGGGCTTAGTAGCCCGTTTTTAGTAACTATGTGCAGTAACACATTATAATTTTAAAAAGCATATGAGTCAGCACCTATATTTCAACATTGGTCAAGAAAGCAGACCTGTAATAGAGAAGCTAACTAAACAGAATGTCAATGAGTCCCTGTTTTCAGGGCAGTATAAAAATGCGTTTGATAGTCTTTCGTCTTATTTGAAAGTTTCAATAACTAAAGATGACGAGGAAAACGAACCGTTTAACAACATCTTTGCCTTTATTGGAGAAAGAGGTGCTGGCAAAACTTCTTGCATGTTGTCTGTTGCCAATGCATTGACAGACAAATCAAAAAATAGTTTCTTGGACAACTATCAAGAAGTGAATAATTGTTCTTTCCATAAACTCTCACTGATAGACCCTTCTTTCTTTGACGAGAATCATGGTATCATAGCAGAGGTATTGGCATCATTGTACCATGAATATCAAAAAGTAAAAGATCCTAAGAACAGCTCAGACCGAACTATCCTCTTGGGAAAGTTTGCAGACTTACAGAAAGACTTCAATTGTCTTCTCGCATCTGATGCAGAAAAACCATACGATGATTTGGAACAATTGGTAAGCTTGTCTGCGGCAGTGAATCTAAGAGCTAATTTTGGAGAGTTGGTTACAAGTTTCATGAATTATATAGGTGATCCTAACGGGAAACTAATAATCATGATTGATGATATAGACCTTCATACCAATCAAGCAACGGTCATGGTGGAACAAATAAGAAAGTATTTGGTACAACCTAATGTTATTATTCTTCTTGCTATCAAACTTGACCAGTTGGCTATGCTCAAACGACAGCAATATACCATAGAATACAAAGAGTTGCTGGACAAGAAAAAGGTTTCTGAGGGTGTGATAGACGAAATGGTAGAAAGATACCTGACCAAACTAATACCGTTTGACCAAAGAATCTTTATGCCAGCGGCACAAGAATTTCTCAGTTGGGGATTAACTGTGAAAAGTATTCAAGGAGAAACGGAAGAGTTTAGTAGTGTCAGGATGGCTATACCTGAACTCATCTTCAGAAAGACACGATATTTGTTCTACAATACAGCATTAAAGACTAGTTATATTGTTCCTCGTAATCTACGAGAGTTACGCTCTTTGTTAAAACTATTGGTCGGTATGCCTAAAAGCAATACTGCGAACAACAAAGAACAATTCAAGAAATACTTCTTTGAGAATTGGGTACTCAACAACTTGAATACAGAACAGACAAATTGTATTTATGATTTGTTAAAGGTGACAGATGCTTTTCTGTTTAATGCGGCAGCTTTGCGAATCATCAAAAAGCAGTTCTTTTTGGAACATAATGTTGTATTGGATAGCAGTGAAATATCCAACATTTTGAATGAAAATAATGTGGTTTATAATATATCATTGGGAGATGTCATGGCCATAATCTCCTATTTGGAGAAGCAAGACCAGCCTATGGATAAACTACATTTCCTTTTTATGATTCGTTCCATTTATTCCATGCGTCTTTATGAGTTCTATGATGAGAGAACGGAATATTCTGTCAATTTTGCAAAAAAACAAGAAAGAGTCATAGGATTAAGCCCTTTTGAAAATCTTGAGCTTTCAAACTACGAGAAATTAGTGGGTGGTTCGTTTGTCAATTCCATCATAACAGACATCCTTCCAAAGGCAGCGTCTTCTTCTGATTCACGTTCGCGTTCTGTCAGAATGATAAGCCTAACACAATTAAACTTATTGATAAATGAGTGTATTGGGCATTTTGATGAAGTACCAGATAATATGATTATGCTTGCAGAGTTTTTTATGCTCTGTATTTCAAGATACATTGATACGAAAGACAGAAAGAATCAAGACTCAAACTTTCTTGAATTAGGCTACCGTAAGGCCGCATCGGTGAGATATGCAGATGATTTGAAAAGTCGAAAATATGCTTTGTTCGATTTGAATTCATTTATGTGTAATATTGTTGACATTGAAAGATGTTATAACCGTTTTTTGAATGGAGATGCGTTCTTAGAAAAAGTGAAAAATGACGATGCAAAGAAGTCGTTTTATGCAAAAGTTAAGAACTTGACAGACAAGCGTACCAGAGAAAGAGATGGGGTAGCCTACAAAGCGAAGGACATCAACCACAAATGGCTGTCATGGGCAAGCATTCGTAATGCTGAAATTTTGGAGGACTTAATTGAATACCAAAAAGAAATAAGCTATTCAAAAGCTTCGGAATTTGATATTTTCTCCCACTATTTCATGGCATTGTCTGCATATAAGCGAATGACATACGACAGGACTGACAACGGAAAGGAAGACTATTACGAGTTGGAATTTTCGTTTGTCAAAGTGTTATCTGGCATATTCAATGCTAAAGATTACAATGTAGCCAGATGGTTCAAAGCGATTTATGATGTGGGCTATCAAGGCTCAACATCCATTGATGTTAAGGCTTTGATAAAAGGACGACAGGTTGAGGGGAATAGAACAGATACTGTCAGGAAATATATAGAAGAGCATTACCCTATATTCGTAAAACAGGAGAATGTGTCAATTCTTGACGAAGTGTTTGCGCAGTTCTCTGACAAACTTTCAAAAACAGAAATAGAAAAAATTGCCAAACGAATTAACGAGATTGCCAAGTCTAAAATAAATGGAAGTAGTTCGACAGACGCTTAAGATGCTGTTTTTGAGAAGGAGTTGGTTGGAGATTATCAATAGTCTCAGCAAGAACAAGGAACAAAGGGCAGATGTTAGTTTTTCATACGATTGGTTTGAGGAAAGCTATACAAACTCTTTGAAAAACTACAGCTTAAGCCAACTTGTTTGTTTCTACAAATCTTTTCAGGAACATTGGATGCGTAATGGTGGCGATGGGTTAAATTATAGTCAAACCAATTCTGTTTTCAATGCCGTGTTGAACTTCTCTTCAAAAATACTGAAATTAGGGAAAAATGACAAAATCGTATGTCGATTTAATTCAGTGTTAAGATGGCATGATGTTACCTGTTGTCTTGGAGAAGATCTTTTCACGACAGCATATTTTGCTTCTAATGACATTATAAAGCAACAAGACAGAGAGAATTTTCTTTGGGAGGCTGTCATTGATTCTGACAAAGGAAGATTGAACGCAATGATGAAACGACCAATCTCGGATAATCATTTTCATCTTTTTGGATACAGTCTGATTTTTGAAATCAACTGGCTTGGACTTATGAATAATTTATCAAGTTCAAAGAACAAACTAATGCAACCGTTTGCATGTTTGAAGCATGGTCCTTCGGTATGCAAAGACACCGAAAACATGACAATGTATTCCTTGTTGGGAAAAGCTGCAGCAATAAGAATGTTGCTATATCTTTACATTATGGACGAGAAAACCTCAAATCAATTCAAGCAAACAGTGATTAATGTTTGCCAAATCACAGATGATAAACTGTTAGTGGATTTATTAAGTGGTATTGATTCTACAATCCAAGGGTTCAAAGAAGGAGTAAACACAGTTGATTATGCCAAGCAAAACAGTCCAACGGATATTCCCACGAAACATCCTTGCCAAATGATGTCCTTTTTCAGTGGAGAAAGATATATCATGTATTCCATGTTTAAACGGATATTCGGTAACCATTGTGACGAATCCTATTCTTTGCTCTTTTATTTATATTTGGTATTGAAAACTCAAATAAGACAAGAGTTTGTTCATGCAAATGATGTTTTGGGATTGCAGAACTTTCAAGGCTACAATCATGCGAAAAAATTAGGATACAAAAATAGTGACTCTTATCATAAGTTATCAATTTTTACTGCAGTTAGACAGTTTTTCTTCCGCAGAAACAGAAAGTTGGAGATACGTATAGTACCAGCCAAAGACAACGATTTTGCCAAAGATATAAACAGCATTTGTGATATATTCAGAACTTCCATTGAATACAAGTCCAAGTGTATCACAGAGTTCATTCCATATTTCATCATTCATTTTACGAAATCGAAGGATGATGGTAAGAATCAGCAATATCGACATAAAAAACTACGCGAAACGATAAAGAATACGGCTTTGGCTATTGGAAAATTCAAACGTTCTGCGGCCAATACCAAAGAGAACTTAGTTGGTCTTGATGCTGCGGGTGCAGAATTGGAGACAAGACCTGAAGTGTTCTCACAAGCATTTAGATATTTACGGCAACATGTACCAGATATTAAGTTTACCTATCATATTGGTGAGGATTTTCTGGATGTAGTTGACGGCCTTAGAGCTGTAGATGAACTTATGAATTTCTGTGAATGGTCTAAGCAAGACCGCTTAGGACATGCCTTAATCTTAGGACTGGATGTACAACAATATTATAAGAGAAGAAACAATTGGATAGCCTTGCCACTACAGGTACTTGTTGACAATATTGTATGGCTAAGACATAGAGCTTTGGCTCTTGGAAATATTCCTGCAGAAAAAGAGTTGGATAAACTCTATGAAAAGTATTTCCCTGAGTTGTACAATATGAGCATCGTAGATTCCCCATGTAATGCCTATTATCAGTCATGGCTCTTACGTGGAGATTATCCACTATGTTATAATGGTACTTATAGAAATCAACAGGACTTCTGGAGTCTTTGCGACAAAATAGAAACGGAAGAAATGCAGCAAGCACGAGAGAATGACACGGCTGTAAACTTGTACCGTCTTTATCATTCAGAGAAGATTAAAGAAAAAGGACAAGCGTGTGTTGATTTGAAGATTTCCCAAAGACTTGTCACTTTTATAGATGTTGTTCGGGAAGAAATGTTGAATGAAATAGAAAAACAGGGATTTATGGTAGAAAGCAATCCTTCATCAAACTTCAGAATTGGTGACATGGACTGTTACATTAGACATCCTATCTTCAAGTTTTATACAACTCCAAATCTATTGAAACTTGATATCACTCACAATATTTCCGTGTCTATCAATACTGATGACAAGGGTATATTTAATACTTCATTAGAAAGGGAATATGCTCTACTCGCAGCTGCATATAGCAAGGAACATACAACAAAACAAGAACAAAATGACTTGTTTGAATGGTTGGATTCTATAAGAAAAATTGGGCTTGAACAAAGTTTTGTTCCAACTAACCAATAAAATAAATACGACATGGACAACAATAAAAACTATATACACTACTGTCCGGATAAAATCCAGGACATGTAGCCTAAGTCGTTGAAAATTAATTGAATATATCGTTCTTTGAATTTTTGGATTAAATTTTGTACTTTTACAGATGGGCCTCAAATGGCTCTGATTTACTGTGATGCGTACAAAAAAGACCATATTTTCTCAGATTATGTCTCTGGTTTCTCGTTATGACTTCCAGAAATGTGTTGACCGTTACAAGGGTGACTGGCATGCCAAAACACTTACTTGTATAGATCAGTTCAAGATTATGAGTTTTGCTCAATTCACAGACCGTTCAAGTCTCAGAGATATTGAGATGACTCTTGAATTCTGCGGAAAAGGTCTTTATCATGCAGGTCTTCGTACAGTTCCTAAATCTACATTGGCAGAAGCCAATGAGAAGAGGAATTGGATGATTTACAGAGACTTTGCTCAGATTCTCATCAAGTGGGCTAAGGAGTTATATCGTGATGACTACTTTCGCCTTGGTTTGAATGAGATGGTCTATGCTCTTGACAGTACTTCGATAAGAATATGTCTTGAACTATCTCCTTGGGCAGAGTTTCATCATGGCGAAGGATGCGTGAAGATGCACACTCTTATCGACCTCAGAGGAAGTATTCCTTCTTATATTGTCATGACCAATGGTCTTGTACATGATTCGAAGGTTATGCCTATGATACCAGTTGAAGAACAAGCCTTTTACCTTATGGATAAAGGTTATATCTTTTTCAAGCAGCTTTATGAGTGCTTTCATCTCAAGCATGCATACTTTGTTACCAGAGCAAAAGACAACATGTTGTACAATGTCATTGAGGAATATGAAGTAGACAAATCAACTGGGTTGATAAGTGACCAGCTTATATGCCTGACAGGTTTAAAACCTTCTGTACAATATCCTGAACCAATCCGTATGGTGGTATACGAGGATTATACTACAGGCAATGTGTATAGATTTCTCACAAATAACTTAACCATTGATTCTCTGACTGTTGCAGAACTTTACAGAGAAAGATGGAGTGTCGAATTATTCTTTCGCTGGATTAAACAACATCTACATATCAAAAAGTTCTATGGCACTACAGAGAATGCCGTTTATCTTCAGTTGTGGATAGCTGTTTGTGATTATCTGCTACTCATCATAGCGAAGAAGCACTTCAATATTCCCCTGTCACTTCATACTATATCCAAGTCTATTGGTCCGCTTCTGTTTAAGCAAGATGATATCCATTCCATATTCAAAGTAACTAAAGAATTAAGTATTAATAGTCCAAAGTCTCAATATATAGAGGGTTACCTCTTCTGAGATTTTATCCGGACACTAGTGAACTATATAAGGAAAATCGGCAGTGACATACATTCTATGTCATTCATTATAGGTGCAGGATTTAGCAAGAATATCTCTGACAAGTATCTTTCATGGGGAGAACTCTTGAAGGATATGATTCATGAGATGTATGCAAAGGAAATGCGTACTGGATATATGAATGAGTGGGAAATAATAGACAAATATGGCTATTTAGGCATTGCCAGTGAGTATATCAGGCGAAAGGGGTATCATGAGGCAATAGATGTATATATTGAGCAACGGACACCTGTGCTTATAGATAATGGGGACGGTACCTATGATATGAGATTAGGAAATAATGTTGTAAAAAACGTTGATGTTTCCCTTCATCGCACCCTACTGAATATGAAAGTCAAGAATATCTATACATTCAATTATGACAACGCATTGGATGTATATAATGATTTGACTTATACTTCAGAACGAGCAAGAAAAATCACAGAAAACGATATTGAGATAAAAAACATCGATGATGTTTTTACAAGGATTGAAAAATTGAGAAACGATTTTGCTACATCGCAGGATCGTGCTTTAAATAAACTTGACAAAACAGATTTTAATCTTGATTTAGAGAAAGAATTCCATGAAATCATGAACACGGATATTGTTCTGAGAGTATGTGGTGTTCTGAATGATAAAGAAAGAAGTATAAAGGAACAAACAGATGATGTTTATGATTCCTTAAAATCTTACAAACATCAGCTCTTAGACTCTGTAAAACATTGGAATACCAATAATCAGGATGCCTATTTTGTCGTTAAAAAGAGTGGTGACATTACCATTGGCGAAGCGAGAAGGAATATATTCAAGCTGCATGGCTCTTTGAGAGACTTGGGAGGTAAGAAAAATGGTATAGCCTATGGATTTGATTATGATAACCATGCACAGTATATCATAGCTCAGGAAGATTATGACTTATACAACAAAAAGCATGAGGCTTTTGTTGATTTGATGCGTATCAGTTTGTTGAAAGACGCTTATTGCATCATCGGTTTCTCTTGCGATGACCCCAATTTCTTGCTATGGATAAATTGGGTGAAGGATATAGTGGACAAGGAAGCTAAAGAAAACCATGACTCGGAGAACATTTGGAATAAGTACTTCATTAATGTTGGTGACGAAGATTTAGATTCAGATAAAAGATTACTGCTTGATAATCATTATATAAGGATTGTTGATTTATACAAAACATATCCAACAGCGAAAAGTCCAAATGACAGATTGACCGCTTTCTTTGATGACATAGCTAAGATGCAGTCTGCCAAAGCTATCATGAAGGATTTCTGGGTTCATTTCAATTTTAAGACAAGCCTTAGTCCGAATGAAAAAAATACGATAGAATATGACGATGGAAAGGTGGCGAAGGCATGGAACCTCATGAAAGACATAGACTTAGCATACTTCTCAACGCCATTTGATTATTACCGTTTCTATTTTTTGGAAAGAATCAGAAAAATCATCAAAGATAAAGATGTAAACGGAGACATCTGCAAAGTCTTTTGGATGGCATCAGACCAGGATAATCTACCTATGGATGTTATCATAGACGATGATGACATGACTAATATCTTGGATTATGTTTCGTCTTTTGGTGATGAGACTTTAAAAGAAAAATATAAAATATTGGTGGATGAAGGTAAGATTCTGACTAATACTTGGTCTGTTGATTGCGCAGACCATTCAGATCGTTCTGTATTAAATCATGCAATACAATGTCTTTTCAATTTTGACTTGGAACAATGCCATGAAATTGTAGAGTCCTGGTCTCCAAAAGGGAATTATTACCGGATGGTTCGTCTTATGATTTTGGCATCATTAAATGGTGGTATAAAGTTAGACGAATTAGAGGGAGCACTTGTTTGTGAAAGTCATGAATTCAATTCTGACCAAGAATATTTGAGCACCATGGAATTGTCTCTTGGACTTCAGGAGTATTGTTGGGGTAATAGTAATATGGTAGCGAAATTCAGTAAGTTGCATGGCCAAATAGAAGAGGCTTCTCTAAGAAACAAAGATGCCATACGACTTCACGACTATTTTTCAAGATTGCAGAAAGAACTATGCAAAGAAGAAAAAATAAAGCCGTTGGGACGTGAGGGACGCTCGATTACCTTTGGAAGTTCAGATAGCGTGACCTTAGCAGCAATTCGCATATTGCAGGTTCTTGTGAAATTAGGATTTGTAACTAAGAATATGTTTGGAATGTGGTTGACGAATGAAAACCTGTATCGTATAGTAGAAAGAATTTATGCTATTTATCCCTATCCTTGTTTTTATTTTGCTTCCTTATGTACCAACAAGGATTTTTCAAAACGAGTCGCTCAATTGTATTGTTTCAGTAGTTCGAAGGAGATACAGAATGTACTACCAGATATTCTCGTCAAGATATTGAAAGCCTGTCATTCTAAATATTTGTCAGAGGAAAGAAAAAGTGCACTGTATATCTATGCGACTACATTCATAAAACGTGTACATCCCAAATATTGGAGAAAGGAGTTTAAAAGCTTATTTAAGAATCAAGATTTGGGTAACCGTAATGAAAAGGCTTTTTGGGAGAGCAAATATAATTTCACCCAACAGGCTATAGCCTATATGGATGATGCGTCTTTTTCTATAAAAATAATCGACGGTATCTTACGGAAAGGTGAAGGTATCTCACACTATGACAATTCTTTGTTGATTGCAGCAATAAAGAATACAAGGACTTTGAGAAAAGAGCAAATACATCTTGTATATACTCTTATGACTAATACGAAAAACGAAGCTCAAGTTTTCGTATTGTTCAATTTGAGAAATCTTGTGTCAAAGAAGAGATTCTATTCTTGGTTGGAGAATTTAGATAGAAAGTGGCTAAAATACCCAAGTCTAATCCTTGCTGTAAGCCAAGTTGCTCATCAATGTAAAAAACATGAAAGCCTTGCTTTAAGCCTATTGACAGAGAGTAATTACCTGTGGAGTACTGGCATTGACGAAGAGGATGGTTATGTAGTAGTATCTGACACCCAGACAATAGATGTGGATAGTTTTGACAGGGATGTTCAAATCAAAGGGAAAGCAGAAATTGTTGCATTTGAGAGGATAAAGGTAGAATTGTCTTTATTAGAAAAAGCTCGAAAGTCTCGTTTCTATGAAGATTGGTTCCAAGACTGGAGTACGGAGGTCTATTCGATGAAACTCTTCCTGGTTAGACATTATAAGAGTTTGTCAACCAACGAAGATATAGATGCTCTCATCAGAAAATGCGACGATTTGTATTTGAACATATCGGGACAGAGATGTCCACAAGAAAAACTCGTGCAGCAAGAGTCGTATAAGATAGAAGAAGGAATATCGGAATTGATGAAGGGTGTCCGTACTTATGGCATCAAAAACTTCTTCTTGGAATATGAGATTATCGCCAACATTATTCTACAACACAAGACAAAGGCTTTGGATATGTGCATCAGACATTTCTCATGGGCTGTCGCTTATAAGAAATACCAAAAGTTCTTTGTTTCTCATAATTTTCAGCAAATAGTTTTGCTGATACTTCGTGTTTATAAGCCATATTTCATAGGGAAAGATATAGAGGAATGGGACTTGAATGCAGATAAGAATGTAGTGGAAGACTGCATGATTAATATGAATAGGTGGTTGAAAAGTTTCGGATTAGAAAATGCGGACTGGGAAAAATACAAGCCAATTTTCTATTATAAAGAATTGTAATTATGAAAGGCGAAAAGAAAAATAAGCTCAAATCCGCACTATATGGAAATTGCATATTAGCTTGTTGTGGGTTCGTTTGTACAGTAGTGGTCTTCTTTGCTTGTTATAATCAAGGAAAAAGCAACGAGCATAAACAGGAGCAAAACAAATTGGATTCAATATCACTCATACAAGATTCTATAAAACTTGAAATAGATAAAGATAAGGTTTTGAAACTTCAAACAATGAATCAGCAACTTGAAAAACAAACAGATACTTTGTCTTCTCAGTTATCTGCATTGACTACAGAAATTAAGTCAATAAAAAGACTTTTAAAAACTTTTATTAAGAAAGAAAAATGATGTTCGACTTTACAAATTACACATATAGTGGAATGTTGTCTATTGTTGCTGCGGTATTTGGTATTGCTTATCCACAGATAAATGCCAGTATAGAAAGAATAGATGACAAATATGGTTCATCTCTTTTAACCACGAGACTTAAAAATGAGATGGCATTTGCAATATTCAATGTCTTATTGGTTGTCAATTTGATAATTGCGGTCGTTAATCCTTTTCTGTTAGACCAATCAAAATATTGTTATATCTACATAGCGATTCAAACTATTGCTACCATATTTTTGATAGGATGCTTCTTTCACTTGTTTGAGATAATACGCATGTATAATGATGCAGAGACCTTACATGTGAATATATGGAACGATTATAAAAAAGCTGTAGGAAAGTCCTCGGAAAAGGCATCCGTTCATTTTATGGAATGGGTGGACTTGATAAGTTATATTCTTCGCTCAACAAACCGAAATGCCGCAAGAAATGTGTATGACAAATGGGTTGAATATATTACAGAGTTCCATAAGGGACATATAGGCACAAAGGTACGCTATGATAATTATGCCTATGATGGAATTACTAAAATAAACGAGTACTTATGTAAGTTATGCTATGAGCCAATGTCCATTAATAATGGTAATGCTTTTCTGACCGCATTGCTTTATCCTGATGGTTTTATATCAGAGGATACATATACTATACTTTGGACTAATCTTCGGCTTCAAATATTTTATGGGAAAGACGAATGGGTGATGGATTATTGGGAACAGGCATCCCAAAAATATGATTTGTATATGGATAACGTTTCAACATATACAATAAATTCACTAACAAACACTTATTTTACAGAAGAAGAAGCTAAACAACATAATGAAGAGAGAAAGAGATTTTTAGAGTTCCATGTAATGTTCTGTGCGATGCTCCTTCAACAGGGGAAATACTCCTTATTGAAAAGAATCTTAAGTTTTACACAATCTCAACCACAAGTATATCCTTTGGTACCTTCAACATTAACGGAATGTATTGAAATGCTATCATATTTGAATGGAATTTATACAAATTATCCATTTCTATTGGATAGAAGGTATCCAATGCCACAGCTAAAAGGTATTACTAGTGGGAAAATTTTAGGTGCAGCAAATACATATATAGCACTCCTGACTTATCGACTTTATGCTTTGCCTTATTATCCATTTGGAGTAGGATATGTATTTAGCCTTCCTGCTGCTCCTCAGAATTCTATGGATATTCTCAAGGAGAAAGATAACATAGATGCTCTGAAATTCTGCATAAGAAAGATAGAGTCTAAAAAAGACTATCTTAAATGTATTGATTTTGTTGATATTTCAGCTGCAATATCTAATATTAATAGAGTTTACAAAGAAAAAGTAAAATGCTTAGACTGTTATATTAACGATTATATAAGTCGTTTAAATGAAAAAGATAAAGATTTGAGAGTAAATCAAGAATATGATAAAGATATTGTAGAAAATTTGAAAAAAGACATATACAATGAAATTTCTTCTGAACTTGATAAATATTGCCTATTCTTAAAGGGGCAAATATCAGATAACTCCAAAGGATATATAATAGATGCTTCTGTATGTCAACTTTATCCTAATCAAGCGTTTGTTGATAAGCCATCTGTAAGTTATGTTGATATTGATACCAATATGAGCGATGGAGTAAAATACAAATTTTCTCATTTTTTTGCTACAACATTTTTGGTACGTGCAACACCGCAGCTAAATATTGCCAGTCAAGATTTATTCGAAGCGTTTGAAAAATTGAAGTTGAATGATAATTTTATTATAATTTCATTTGGTGTATATTGGGATTATCATATCGGAAGAAATAATAACTTTATGAAAACGAATGATATAGAATATTCCTATAATAATATACATATTTATAATTACAAATGTCGTAGTAAAGGCCTTTCTGATTATATTTTTATACTTGAAAAGAATTATTTGCCATATCTGAAATTTATAAAACCAAATAAAGACTGGATAGA